>Ga0247694_1000032_pt1 | contig 60810 bp, 64 predicted proteins | sample CNK35_metaG_FD_182736 | JGI IMG/M metagenome (GOLD analysis project Ga0247694, IMG submission 182736) | Soil microbial communities from Purdue University Martell Research Forest, Indiana, United States - CNK35 | ecosystem: Environmental > Terrestrial > Soil > Temperate forest > Bulk soil...
GGGATGGATCGAGGCGAGGCGCAGGCTCAACTTGGCTGCGACGATGTAGACGGCGCAGATCCCTATCCCGATCAGCAGATCTTTGGAAATTTTCGGACGCGTCATGCCAACCCACACTTGGCCCCCCGGGCGGGAGAGGTCAAGGGCCCTGGTTCCGTCAACTTTCAGCTATAAGGATACCGCCGTTCGCCCTTCGATATCCTCCCGCAAATCACAAGTTCCAAACGGTTATCGGGTCTTTCCCGTACCTGCAGGATGCCCTCGGTTTGTGAGCGTGATCTTCGCTTTTTCTATTCTCGGGTGGGCCCGCCAAAAAAAAGTCTGTCATCCCGGCCGAAGCAGCCCGGCTTTTTCCTGCGTGCAAGAAACGCCTATTTCACCACCGGCAACACCACTCGCGACGCCATCTTCGGCGTGCAATAAATCTTCTGCGTCGCCTTCACAAAATCTGCCGCCGTCGCATCGTAAATACTCTTCACAAACTTCTGCGGATTTCGGTCAATCAGCGGAAACCACGTGGACTGCACCTGCACCATCATCCGGTGCCCCTTCAAAAAAACGTGGTCATGATCCCGCAAAGGAATCTCCCACTCCGTCGCCTCATTCGCCTTCAAGGCCTCCGCATGTTCGTAGCTCTTCAAATACCGCCCGCGCCGCACCTCCATCGCAATTGGCAATTCGTAGCCGTTCAACGATTGCGCGAATTGCCCGGGCTTCGGCCCCGCTTCCGCTTCCCACGCATTTTTTTGTGCATCCTGCGGATACACGTCAATCAGTTTCACCACAAAATCGCTGTCCGTGCCCGAACTCGACGCAAATAGCGACGCCGCCAACGGCCCCGTCACCACCAAATCTTTCTCCAGCGGCGCACTCACGAACGTCAGCACATCCGGCCGCCCGTCCACGAATCGCTGGTCCGCCACTTCCCACGTCCGCCAGTCGCCCGCCGGATACGTCGGCGAAATCGGCCGCTGCCGGTAAGGCACCGGATTTGCCGGGTCCGACAAATATTCGCGAAACGCGCCGGGTTCCGCCGCACCGGGCGCCGTAAAAGACAGCGTCCCATCCGCATGCAAATACAAATTCGTGGCCACCGCTTCCTTCGGCGGCCACGCCGCATACGTGTGCCACTTGTTCGATCCGCTCTGGAACGTGCTCGCCTGCCACGCCGGTTTTTCCCCTTTGCCATGCAGGTAGTAGCGGAAAAACGGCGCTTCAATCGTTTCGCGGAATTCCCGCGCCGTTTCGTGCCCGCCAAAGGGAATCAGTCCGATGCTGTCCCCTTTCGGCGATTGCCATTGCCCGTGGAACCACGGCCCGGCCACCATGAAATTCGTATGCTCCGGGTCGTGCTCCGCAGCGTGACGAAAAATCTGCCACGGTCCCCACGGATCTTCTTGGTCCCAAAATCCCGCCACATTTAAGTTCGGCACCGTCGAAGCGTGCAGTTGCCGCACCCACGCCTCTTTTTTCCAGAAATCGTCGTAGTCCGGATGCTCCATCGTGGAATTCCAGTAAGGAATTTTCCCGTGCAGATATTTCGCGTTGATATTCGCCAGCGGCCCCAGATTCAAATACCACTCGTAGCTGTCGTACGTTTCAAACGCAAAATTCGTGTTGCTGTTCTTGTCCGCCTGCTCCATCACGGCGTATTCGAAATCGTAACTTTCTCGCAGCGCGCCGTAGCGGTGATCATCGTCGTTCATCCATTGGTCCACGGGAGAAGCCTGCTCGCTCATCGCCTTCAATGCTGGGTGCGGCTGCAGCAGCGCCAGCGCCGTCGTCAGCCCGTCGTAGCTGACGCCGTACATCCCCACTTTTCCGTTATTGTTCGCAACGTTTTTCACCAGCCATGCAATGCTGTCGTAAGCGTCCGTCGTCTCGTTCGTGCTTTTCGGGTCGGCTAGGTTCACCTGCGAAGTCAGTTCGAAGTTTCCTTCGCTCCTGAACCGCCCCCGCAAATTCTGAATCACCATGATGTACCCGTCCGCCATCAGCTCTTTCCAGCTCGCAGGCATCTGTTCCGGAGCCTTCTCCGGCACCCCATAAGGCGTCCGCCGAAACAGGATCGGCAGCGGCCCTTTCTGCTCCGCTGGAGCAATGATCACCGTCTGCAGCCGCACCCCATCCCGCACCGGAATCATCACCTCGCGCCAGGCAAACAGCGGCTTCGGCGCCTCCTGCCCCTGCGCCGCCCCAGCACTTAGAAAATGTGCCGTAACGAACAGCGTCGCCACCAAACTCATCGCCAGCGCCACTCGCAAATTCTTCACTCCGCACCTCCGCGACACCAGAAATTCGGCGCAAGTATAGCAATTTGCCCCGGCGTGGCGCTCTCGTCGTTTGACACCTGTAGGGTAATGCGCTTGTCGGGCACCTGGACGCGCCTATTCTTTGCGATTGGAGTTGGAATCCGGGCCGAGCGCGTCTTTAGCGACGGTGACAAGGTCCAGCCGTGCTATGCTCGCACCAACTGCAGCATCCCCCCAAAGGAGTCCACATGAGAAATCTCCTCCTGGTCAACGCTGTTTTCTTCGTCTTTCCAATTGCGTCTGCCGCGCAAGCTCCGGGCGAAGTTGGCTGTGACAGCGGCGTGGATATCGACAGAGTGCAAGCCCTCGTCAAGAAGACCGTCTCCGCACTCGCCAAGGACCAACCCGCGGTCCTCCAGCAAATCAATCATGGTGACAAAGCTTGGAAGGACGGCGATTTCTACGTCGTCGTTTTGCAAGGCACAAAAGTCCTCGCACATGGCTACATGCCGTCAATGGTTGGCCAGGACATGTCCACGCTTCCCTATTACGGTGAGTTGGCCGCCGCCGTCGAGCACATGCTCACGCAAAAAACCGAAGGCTGCGTCCGCTACAAAGCCCCCAAACCAAGCCAGCGCGGTCAGCTGGAAGATAAAGTCAGTTACGTGGTCAAGTTCAACGGCACTCTCAGGGTTTTGGTTGGCACCTATTTAGTCCGAAAGTGATTGCCATGGGCGGCGCGCCCCGTGTTCCGGTGTTGGAGCCCCCGGTACAGACGGGACGCTATTCTTGCTACGGCAGGACCTGTTATCCCACAGGATCTTTCTCGCGTGTGGACTTAACGCCCGTCAAAATCCCAATCCCCGCGAGCACAGCCGTTCCTGCGAGAATCCAATGCGCGGGAATGTGCAGCAGATATGCCCCATAAACCAACCCGCAGATCAAAATGCCAAATCCAATTGCGTAAATCCCAAACGACATAGTTTCTCCTGATGCGGCGAACGTCGAAAAAATTCCGATGGACCGGGGCGGCGAGCCAGCTTCCATTCGGCCAAACTGCAAAGTCCCGCCCGGACTGCTGTGTACAGTCAATCCCAAAGTAGATGACCGTCATCTGTTCCAGATGGATCCGGCCGACATCATCATGAGGCGCAGCGCCGGCGTCTGTCTGATTCTATACAACTCCGCGGCTACCTCGAAGCAACCTGGTTCGATTCATTCCGCGGTGCGTTTGCCTGCAGTACGCGAACAAGATGGCGGCCCGCCGCCGGAATCGCAACTTTGTTGCCCAGTAAGATCGCTCTCGCACTGATTTTGCGGCCGTATATCCGCGCGTTTGCTTTATTGTCTGGGCGCAAAGTGGAACCCTCGAGGGAAATGCCGGCAAACAGTCCTCGGGATCGGGAATAGCTCAGGATTTCTGCGCGCATCCAGAGATCGGTGTTTGCAGAAGCATCGCGCCCTTTGGGGCCAGCGGCGGCGGATGCGTCTCCACCCAGCTTGATCTTGCTGCTGAGAATGGAAGCCGCGCCTCTCTGGTTCATAACCAGAAGAATCAAATCGGTGGATTCGCCGCCAATTTGCATTCCGAGGCTGTCGCCTTCAAGAGCGTACATTGCCGGAGCGCCCCAGGGTCCATTGAAATTCTTGCCAGTTCGGCAAACCATCGCTCCGCGGCCGTAGTCTTTGCCCATTCCGAAGGCCAGCTTCAATACCGAGGGGAACACGACCACACACTCGGCTTTTGCCAAAACCTGCTGGGGTAGATCATCCGGAATATTCAAGATTTCCTGCATGACAGCGCCGCAATTTTCGAGGCGTTTTTGCGCTTTCGTGCGCTTTTGTTGTTTTGTTGCTGCGAATATCGCGCCGGCAAAAAGCGCAAGACACACTGCAAGTACGAAATATCGCTTCATCGCTTACCTTCTTGGCTTCTTGGCCGGAAATGCTTTTGCAAACGGTGAGCGTCCGAATCTCTGACGAGACGAACTTCAGCTTGGTGCGCTCCCCGTGAGCGTGTGGCCCCACTGCACTACCGTTCAGCTCGCAGACCCTTGTTCGTTCTTGTTGGATAGCAACGGGTCCGGAAGAGGCAATCGGTCCAGAAAGGCACTGTATGCAAACTCCGTTTTGTACAAATCCATCTTGGACGCTGCCAGGATGCCTGTCTGTCCCATTACAGACAGTTCGAAGTCTGTTTGCGCCAAGCTTGGGCCCAAACGAAGACGACCAGTCCAATTGGCGAGCCGGGTTGGCTTTCGGGCAGACTTTCCTGCCCTCTGCCGCATTGACCTTACCCTTCAGGAATGAAATGATTGTCGGGTTCGCCTACAGCAGATGCGCGGTCAGGGGTTGCCGCTCGGGACCCGGAAAACGGAACCAGGCCGGTCAACGCCGCGCGGTTTGCCCGCATCCCAGTCTAGCGACGGGTGGGGCATCGGAAGTGGCGTCGGACTTTGCATCGAAATACCGGATAGGAATGGCGCCTCGGCTCCCCGCCGCGCGCGGTTCAAGAGAGGGACGTTTCATGAAGCGGTTTGGGACAGCTTTGGCAGCTGTCGCGCTAGTGGCGCTGTGCGTCACAGCCGGCTGCAACGATTATGGCAACACCTTCCAGCAGAATACGGGGGCCTTTCTCCAATCCCTTTCTCCCGGCAATATCCCTGCAGGCGGTTCGGATATGACTCTCACCGTCATTGGCTCCGGCTTTGTGCCCAAGACGGTTGTTCAGTGGGACGGCAAGAACCTCACGACGAACGTGACCGTGGACGTGAACAATAACGTCACAAAAGTCACGGCGACCGTCCCCGCCGCCCTCACCGCCGCTCCCGGCCGCCACTTTGTTGACACCGTAAATCCTTCCACCAGCAAACAGGACAACGGGCTCTCCAACACCATCGCCTTCGTCGTCACGGTCCCCGCCAATCCGGTTCCGGTTCTCACTTCGATTGCGCCAACCATCGCCGCGCCCGGAAGCGTTGACGTAACGCTGGCCGTCACTGGCTCGAGTTTCGTGCAGAACACCGCCACGGGCAGCGCTCCCCTCAACGGCTCCGTCGTCGTCTGGAACACGACAACTTCCCAGACAAACCTCGTCACCACTTTTGGTTCCGCATCGCAATTGACCGCAACGGTTCCCGCGGCCCTGTTGGCTGTGGAGGGCTGCGCGAAAGTAGCGGTATTTACCGGACCGTCCGTCGATCCCAACCACCCCACGGGGAATGGCGGTGGCGGCACTAGCAATCAGGACGTGTTCACAATTTCCACAAACGCGACTTTCTGCCCGGCTGCGGCACAGGCATCAGAAGCGGCAATGGCCATTGCGGAAGAAACTCCTGCGGTCAGCGTGGACGGCCGCTTCGTCGCTTTCGCCGGAACGCCGAACGGGCAACCGAACGCCACGGCGCAAATTTTCTTGCGTGACACCTGTGAAGGCGCCGCTGGCGATTGCAAGCCGCAGACGTCCGTCTTGTCCGCCGCCGTAGATGGCACGGCAGGCAACGCCGACAGCCACGCGCCTTCCATCAGCGCGGATGGCCGTTTCATCGCCTTCAGTTCCGCGGCCACGAATCTGGTCGCCGATACGCCCGGCGGAAAACAAATTTTTCTGCGCGACACTTGCCACGGAGCGGCCGCGTCCTGCAAACCGCAAACGCAATTAATCTCCGTTGACCCGAACGGATTGCTCAGCGCCACCGATAATTTGTTGCCGTCCGTCAGTTCATCGGGCCGCTTCGTCGCGTTCTTGTCCGTGACCGCGTCCAAAACGCCGAACGCCAAAGCACCAAATGCACAGGTAAATGCCGGCCAGATGAACACCGGGGTGCGCCAGGTTTTTGTGCGGGATACGTGCATCGGCGCGCCCGGCTCTTGCACGCAGAAAACGACGCGCATTTCCACGCAGCCCGGCGATGCAAATACGGTGGGAGGAAAGCCCGCCGGCCCTGCCATCAGCGGTAACGGCTCCGGCGTCGGCATCGCCGACAATCATTCGGCAACGCTGTTCACGCGCTCCGTCGCGGTGGACGATCGCGTTTTTCTCGCGATTACCAAATCGCAAAATTAATTTTGCGCGTGAATTTTATTTCGTCAGATATTTTTGTGGCAGCGGGTTGTCCGCCCGCTCTTCATCCCAAAAAATACTCACCACATACCACCGCTTGCCGTCATTAAAAAGCTGCAGGCTGTTGATGCCCCGCGCAAACGGCTTTTCCTCTTTCGCGTTCCGCGATTCGTACGTGCTGAAGACGTGCGCTTCCTGCCCGAACTGCTCCATCTTGCGCGACACTTCACTCTCAAAGAAGGCATGCTCCTTGAAGTAACTTCCCGCGCGTTCCACGTAACCATCCGGCGTAAACGACGACGCCGAAAACGTCCCGTCCGGCTTCTTGCGCACCGCACCCATCCGTGCCTCCGGCAGAAATAGCGACCGGAACCGGTTCCAATCGCGCTCCCCCGCCGGCCCCGAAATCACGCCATAAAGCGCCCCCATGATGGCGTCGATGCTTTCGACGTCTCTGGGATTTGCGGCAGGAGTTGGGGCGGGCGCGGAAGCGGCCGCGGGTTTTTCTTGGGATTTTTCCTGCGCTGTGAGTTTGCCTCCGGCGCAAATCATGGCGAGCACGATCAGAAAAATATTTGCAAAGATGCGAACTCTCAAGTTTCCTCCTTCAAGCTTCTTCCCTTCAGTTGAATCTGACTTTTACGTCAGGGCGTTTTTCGAGATGGACGGTGTCAATGAAGCGGACCTGGCGATCGTCGAGCGTGAGAATCATGGACTGGAGACGGACGCCTTCGCCGAAGAAACGAACGCCGCGAAGAAGATTGCCGTCGGTCACGCCGGTACAGGCAAAGATCATCTTTTTTCCCGGCGCGAGGTCGGTGGTGTCGTAAATGCGCTTGGGATCTTTGACGCCCATTTTTTCGAGACGTTCCGCATCCAGCGGCTTGGCCACAACGAGGCGGCCGAGGATCTGCCCATTTAGACAGCGCAAAGCGGCAGCGGTGAGCACGCCTTCGGGAGCGCCGCCAGTTCCCATGACGGCGTGGACGCCGGTGCCGACGACGGCGGCGGAGATACCGGCAGAAAGATCGCCGTCGCCGATGAGGCGGATTCGCGCTCCAGCCTTGCGAATGTCTTCGACGAGTTTTTCGTGGCGAGGGCGATCGAGAACGATGATGACAAGGTCTTCGACGTCGCGATCGAGTCGTTTGGCGATGGATTTTAAGTTGTCGGAGACGGGGGCGTCGAGGTCTACGGCACCTTTACAAGACGGGCCGACGACGATTTTTTCCATGTACAAATCCGGCGCGTGAAGAAGGCCGCCGCGTTCGCTGGCGGCGAGGACGGCGATGGAGTTTGCGGCTCCGGTCGCGCACAAGTTCGTGCCTTCAAGTGGGTCCACTGCAATATCAACCGCGGGGAAATTGGCGTTGGGGGCGTGGGTGGCGAGGCCAACTTTTTCGCCGATGTAAAGCATAGGCGCTTCGTCGCGCTCGCCTTCGCCGATGACGATGGTGCCGTCCATTTGCAGAGAGTCCATCGTTTTACGCATAGCTTCGACCGCGACTTCGTCTGCTCTGTGGCGGTCGCCGAAGCCCATGGTGCGAGCGGCGGCGATGGCGGCGTTTTCGACGACGCGCAGGAATTCAAGACTCAGTTGCGCTTCCATGAAAATCTCCCAGAGGCTGCGAAGGTGGGATGCGGTGCAATATCGTAGTCCAAACCGGTGCGCGTCACCAGAATTTCCGAAAAACGAGGAGAGGGAGGAGACTTCGCGCAAGCGAATCTTGCCCAAGCCATAACACAGTGGTACCGTGACGAAAACCGATAGGCTGTCGACGGAGCCGTTCATCGTGCCAATCGCAAAACTGCCAACCCACATCGCAGGGATTGCGGGACTGTTCGTCGCTTCTGCCTGCTTCGCGCAGCAAAGTTGCCCGCCGCCCAATATTCCAAAGCCCGACGTACGCCAGGATATGTTCGACGACAGGCAGGAAATGGATCTGGGAGACGCCATTGCGGAACACATCCGGCGGTCGTTTTTAGTCATCGACGATGAAGACCTGACGGGATACATGCAGAAGGTCGGCGACAAACTTCTAGCGCAGGCGCCGCCGATCGGCTTGAAAGTGCAATTTGTACTTTCCAATTTTTCGGAGGCGAATGCGCTGACGCTTCCGGGCGGGCGAGTTTATGTTTCGCGCAAGCTGGTGGCGATGACGCGCAGCGAGGACGAGTTAGCGGGAGTCCTTGGACATGAACTGGGACACGTGTTGACGCGGCAGCCTGCAATGCACTTGTCGCAACTATTTCGGGACGCGTTGGGTGTGACAGAGGCGGGAACTCGCGAAGAGATTTTCCGCAATTATGAGCTGCTGCAGGAGGCGGTAGTCCGCAAGCGAAAAGCGTTTACGCGCTCGGGAGGAGATGGAAAAGAAGAACAAAATATCGCGGACCAGGTGGGAATTCAGCTGATTGCACGCGCGGGATACTCTGCGAAAGCTTTCGGAGATTTTTTCGACAGGCTGGCAGAGACGAAGGGTAAAACAGGCAACTGGCTTACCGACGTTCTGGGAGCGACGAAGCCGGACGCGAAGCGTTTGCGGGAAATTCTGAAACAAACGCCAGCCCTGGCGGCAGCGTGCGGGGCAACGGCGAACGCGGCCAATGCGGCGGAATTCACGAAATGGCAAACGGCGGCAATAAACTACGTCGGCCTGGGACACAAAGAACAATTGCGCGGTGTCTTTTCGACGGCAAAGCTGGATCCGCCGCTGCAATCGGACATCCGGCAGATACGGTTCAGTGCGGACGGGAAATACCTTCTCGCGCAGGACGAGTCGACGATTTTTGTGATGACACGGGAGCCGTTTGCCGCTCAATTTACGATTTATGCGCCGGACGCGCATCCCGCAAGCTTCACGCCGGATTCGGAATCGATTGTTTTTTACACGGAGAACTTGCGGGTGGAATCATGGTCAGTCGCAGATCGCGTACGCAATTCCGCGAGTGAGGTCACGATTTCCCACGGCTGTCTTCAGACGGAACTGTCTCCGAACGGAAAATACCTGGCTTGCTACGGAGAGGAATTCGATCTCACACTCTACGACGTGGCTAGCGGCAGCCAAGTGTTCCAGAAGAAAAACTTCTATACGCCGCGGACGTTCCGGGAATTCCTGATTCTGTTTTTGGCAAGGCTGCTCGCAGAAGGTTCGGTGCACATCATAGAGATGCACTTTTCGCCCGACGAACGGTATTTTCTGGCGGGTGCGCTCGACACATCGACCATCGACGTCGATGTCAACTCGATGCAGACGGTATCGATGCCCGGCTCGGTGCGAGCTCTGCTTTTGCATGACTTCACGTTTTTAGGTTCAGACAAAATCGCGGGCGTCGACTCGTATAACCCCAAGAACTCAGGCATCGTGAAATTTCCCAGCGGAGAATCGTTGCAAAAATTTGCTCTGGGGGAACAGAAACTCGATGCAGCGGCAAACAATCGCTATCTGATTCTTCGGCCAATCAAAGACCATCCCGTTGGAGTAATGGATTTGCAGTCCAACAAGGTCGTGCTGTCGACGGACAAAGAATCGCTGGACATTTTTGGAGATTATTACGTCCGTGAGCGGACCGACGGCGATCTAGGAATGATAAGCATCACGGAGCAGAAGGAGATTTCCCGGTTGAAGCTTCCGTTGGGGCAATTGGGAAATCTGCGCGCGTTTGCGATCTCACCCAATCTTCGATGGATGGCGATTTCAGAGAAATCAAGAGGTGGCGTTTGGGACTTGCTGGAACAGAAGCGCGTGTTTTACGTACGTGGATTCCGAGCAGCCGAAGTTTCGCCGGAAGGAATGGTCGATGCTGATTTTCCGGAGTACCAGGGGACAAAAAGAAGTATGGCCCACTTGGAACCCGTAAGCCGTCGAATCGACAAAGGAATAGAAATTGGCGACGCCAAAATTTCGCAGTTTGGAAGCGTGCTGATTCGGACGACCCACAACGGAAAAGACGATTGGAAGCCGCGAAATCTGTCACTGGAAGGACTGGACCTTAAAAACAACGGCGTCCTATGGAGCCACACGTATCCAAAGGACGCGCCGACGATCTTGAGCAACCGGACGGAGGGAAATCTCGTGTTTTCCTGGCCGGCAAACTCGGACGGAGCGAAACTGGAAATCAGAAACAATGCGGACCTCAGCCAGCGATGGCCGAAGCTGGATGCCAGCAACGAAGACTATTTTTTGGAAGTGGTCGAGCCAAAGACTGGGAAAATTACCGGTGCGTCGTTTGTGCGCACCAACAAAGGAGCGTTTCGCATCCGAGAAGCGGAATCCGCGGGTGACTGGCTGGTTGCATCGGACTCTTCGAACCGGTTGCTAATCTATTCGCTAAAAACGGGAGAGCAGACGGGGATTCTGTTTGGAAGGCGGCCCGTCGTTTCCCCGAGCGCCCCGTTGCTGGCGGCGGAGAATGAAAGTGGCCAGCTGTCGCTCTACGACCTCAACAAATTGGAGCGGCGCGAACGGTACGTGTTTACTAGCCCGATAGCGTACACGTATTTTGCCGCGGACAATCAGCGACTGTTTGTGCTCACAGGAAACCAGAGCGCGTATTTCCTGATGTTGCCAAAGGCAGAAGCGGCGGCGGCGAGTCACTAAGATCCAAGGCTTTGTAGCGGCGACCAGTCGCCAAGAGATTCAGTCTTCAGACATCGCAGCGGAAGCGGTAACCGAAGCCGGGAACGGTTTCGATGACGAATGAAGAAATCATGAAAAGAGAAGAGTTTGGAGCGCCGGTGATAATGCTTTGAGTACGGGAGAGGGGGCGATGAGCCGTCATGGGACACAATTGCTGGGAAGCGTTGGGGAATGGGGCCGAGATTCTGAAGCGACTGGCGATCTTGTTTTGTGCAGTGATGCTGCTGAATGTTGGGGCATGCAAGAAGCCGGAACCGGCGATAGGGACGGTGCCGGGAGCGGGAAAGCTCAACGCTTGCTCGCTGATTACGAAAGAGGATGCGGAAATGTTGATGGGGCCAGGCGCGAAGAAGGTGCTGCACGCGGACTGGAATGAGTGTTACGTGATTCAAGCGACGACGCCGGAGGGCGATACGGCGAAGCCGTCGCCGGAACATGCGTTTGTGGCGTTGCGTGTCTATACGCGACAACGATGGGAGCAGGACAAGAACCCACATGGCGGGTCGGATCAAGTGATTGATAGGATTGGAGACGAAGCGATTGATCAGGGGAGCGCGATCGCGTTTCGAAAGGGAGACAACTGCTTTATGTTGTCAGGCTGGCGGAGTTATCTGGATTCCGCCGAGCACCCAATCACGGATTTGCCGAACAAGATTTTGTCGCGAGTGCAGTAGAAGGGATGCGAGAGGTTTTATGAAAAAGTGGTGTATGGGAGTGGCGGCGATTGTTCTGCTTGGCGGATGCAAGAGCAATACGACTGTGGGCGGGTATTTGGCGGGTCCAGAGAAACGGAAGATCTATACGCTGAGCGATGTGGATAAGGATATGAAGGAGTCGGGTGTGCAACTGAGCAGCTCGAAACAGGATTTGAAAGATTTTGCGAAGACACATCCGAATTACGAGGTTTGCCAGGATACGGACTACCTTTTTGTGGCACGAATGCGGAACAGCAAGGTTGATAAGCAGGTTTCCGACCAATATATTGTGGCGACGTACGATAAAGACGGCAAGATTTTGAACCTGGAAGTTGGGCCGCCAGAATTCTCCGTGGGAAACCTGCCAAGTTATTGCCACCAGTAAGCGCGGCCGGGACAGAAATTGAGGCTGTTCCCAATTTTGAGCTGCACTAAACTGTAGTCATGATTGACGCTCACAAGTTCTTTTTGTTTCTTGCGGCCGCGTTTGTTCTTGCTGTGACGCCGGGGGCGGGGATTTTTTATGTGTTGGCGCGGACGCTGGCAGGAGGGCGGCGCGAAGGAGTGGAATCGTCGCTCGGGACGTTTGTGGGCGGGCTATTTCATGTGATGGCGGCGGCGCTGGGAATTTCCGCGATATTGGCGGCGTCGGCCGTGGCGTTTCATACGGTAAAGTATGCGGGCGCGGCGTATCTGGTTTTTCTGGGGATTCGGATGATCCGGGCGCGGAATGAGGCGATGCCGGCGAAGACGGAAGCGCCACGCGGAGGCGCGTTCCGGCAGGGAATTTTTACGGAAGCGCTGAATCCGAAGACGGCGCTGTTTTTTCTTTCGTTCATTCCGCAATTTATTGCGCCGGAGCGCGGGCACGTGTTCTGGCAGTTTGTGGTGTTGGGCGTGATTTCTGTCGCGATGAACACGGCTGCGGATTTGGTGGTTGTATACCTGGCGGCGCCGCTGGAGAGAAAACTTAAATCGAGTGCGAAGTTCCGGCGCGGGCAGCGGGTTGCGTCGGGAGTCGGAATGATTGGATTGGGCGCGTACGTCGCGTTTGCAGATACAAAATAATAAAAGCAAGGACCGGCGTGAGGTTGAATACTTTCGGGGCGAGCTTGTTGTTTGTGGCAATTTCAGCGGGGCAGGAGCAAGCCGCACCGAAAGTCGAGATCGTTTCACCGCTGCCTTACGGTGAAAAAGGGCACTACGAAATATCGAAGCCTGCGTTTGTGTATCGAGATCGATATCAATCTTCGCCGAGGTGGACGTAAAGAATTTCGTGATTCACTCGTTTGAAGGTAATAGGCATCTCATATGTGGCAGACGGAAAGCAGGTTATTGGGAATCGCGCGACGATTTGACATTAAACTCGCTTCACCTCATGAATTCCTATTCTTTGCCGTCGAGCGATCCGAAATCAGGATTTCTGCTCGTAATCCTTGAATATAAACGGAGCAAGCGGGAGCTCAGATAGCTCCGGAATTGATCAAGTGTGGAAATTGGGCGAAGGCGCGCTTAGCATCCAGCAGCAATTGACTACAACAAACATTTTGGCGGAGCCGTCTGACACGGGTTCTTTTCTAAGAAAATTAACTAGCGCGGACCCGGTTCGAAGGGCTGGATTACGCCGCTGAAGCGTACGCTACCTGGGTTCAAAGGGCTGGATTACGGCATTGACTAGGAACGGGTCGTTGAACTCAGTTGTGTCGCCGGCGATTTTTCCTTTTACGGGTAAGAGGCGGGCAGAGAGAGGCTTTTTCCATTTGACGGCGAGGCTGGCGACGTCGGCCAGGACGAGAGTGAGTTGATCGGTGGTGATGTCACCGGGAAGCGGAATGGTGTCGAGGCCAGTGCCGCAGACAGCGGAGTACGACAGCAGGCCTTCGAGGGAGACGCGGCCCTGGCTCCAGCGTTCGGCGAGGCGGGAGTCCTCGAGAATCGGGAGCATGAGGCCGTTGTAGCCCGTTTGTTTCACGTGGACGGCTTTGACGGCGGCGGTGATAGTGGCTGCGGCGGTAAGCGTTCCGGCCGAGCCGAAAGGTTGCGCGATGAGATTCTCGATGGCGGCGCCGATGGAGACGTCTTTCAGCGGCGCAGGAGAAAGATCGATTCCCACGTATGCCCAGCCGGTTTCCATATCAATACGATTGGCGTGGCGCTCGATTTCGATGGCTTCGCTCGAGAGCATGCTGGTTAATTTTTGGCGGGCGGAATCAATGTCAGTAGCGCCGCGGAATGCTTCGGCTACGACGTTGGCCGATTCGAGGCCAATGGCGAATTGATGGCCGAAGCCGTCGACGTAGGCGGCGGTGAAAAAAGGCGAGAGCGGCGGAACGTCGGCGATGGCGCCTAGATTGAAATTGCCCTGGCTGTGTTCAGTGGTGTCTTCGAGTTTTTTGATGGCGCGTGCGGCGGCGCCGATGGCGCGCCAGCGGACGCCGTCGTCTCCAGCGATGACAATGCTGCCGCGAATGTGTTTGGTGTTGGCGAGAATATCGGCGAGAAGATCGGCTTGTGATTCCGGATCGTCCGCATTGAGCATGGCGGGGCCGATGCCGGGCGCGAATTTTTCCTTTTCGGCGAGCGTATCAATTTCCTTGAAGAAAGCGACGGTTTGCTGCGGCGTGAGGCCCTTGGTGTATTCGGGGAAAGGCTGGGTAGCGATACGGATGGTTTGAACTTCGTAGCCGCGGGATTCGAAGATGGTTTTGGCGCGGCGGAGCATTTGCAGTGCGTCGGCGATTTGCTGCTGATATTGCGTGCGGTCGAGGTTGAGGAAAGCGGTGATGGTGCGAATTTTTGGCCTGGTTGGAGATGGCGCAGCGGTTTTTTGTTGCGCGAGAAGCAAAGAGCCGGACGACAAGGCCAGAAAGGCGGCAGCAAAAGCGAGACTAAGGACGGAGCGGATGCGCATGTGACTTCTCCCTTAGGCACGATAACTCGCGCCTGCGGAAGATGACAAGGAAGAGGATTAGCAGGCGTGCGTCGGTTTGAATGTTTGACCCAGTCCCACGAACCCAAAAATTTTAAACTGACGCATGCCGGACTAGCGGACGTCGGGGTAGATTTCGTCGGCGATCCAATAATTGGCGAGGAGAATGGCGAAGAGAGTGCCGACGAGCCAGAGAATCCATCGATGCGAGAGCCAGGATGCGCGGAGATTGGAGTTGAGAAGCGTAATGTCAACGAGATAGGCAGCGGTGTAGCAGAAATTGGCGAAGAGGGCGAGCACGGTCATGGGAACAAGGATCACGAGATGGAGCGCAGGTCGGAAGTGCGGCCAGGAAGCGATTAGCCAGACAAGACAAACGCCGAGCAAGATGAGGTTGTAGAGGATGCGGCGCGGCTCCCAGAATCGGGCGGCGGTGGAAAGGAGTTCGCGGAAGTTGCCGGTTTGCGGAGAGGAGGCGGAAGAAGTCATAGGCACCTCTTGGATGTACGGGAGGAAGGATAGCGGCAGGGCTGTGCGTTGTCAAGTACTTTGGGGCGCAAAGTATAATTGTTGGCCGCGAACTCAAAGAAGTCTTGAAGAAGTGAGGAACAGGATAGTGACGGCAACGAATGAGGTCCACGCAACGACGGTGACCCAGGCGGGAACGTTTTTGGCGGCGGTTTTAACGAGGGCGATGCCTTCGTCGAGCGGTGCGGCAGCGACGTTGCGGGACAGCCGTTGAATTGCGCTGGCGAGCCAAACACACGCGGCGATGACGGGAAGCAACCCCAGCGCGCGAGCGAGCGGAACGTCGCGGAACCGATAGAGCGCGGCGAGCGTGCAAATCATTACAAGTGCTCCGCAGCCGGCGAGAACGGAGGCGAGGCGAATTCCGCGAGCGAGGCCAAGGGTGACGATGACAGTGTGTACGCCGGCTTCGCGGTCCTCGGGATAATCTTCGGCGGTGTTGACGAGGATGATTCCCATTTGGACTGCGCCATAGGCGGATGCGAAGGCGACGAGTCCGGGCGTGGGCCAAGTGCCGAAGAGCATGGCGATCATGAGCATGGGGCCAACGAAAATGATGAGCCACAAGCAGGCGAGTTGGGCGAGGCCGCGTCCCTTGAGGCGGAACGGCTCGACGGAATAGGCGGCGCCGAGTGCTAGGCCGACGGCGGTCAGCACGAAAAGCTGCCAGCGATGCAGAAGCCAGGAAACATGCGCGGCCAGCGCGAGAGCGAAAATGGCCCACAAAATCACTTGAAACGTGACGAAGGGGACGCCGAGATTGTAGACAGCGCGGGAAAGATGCGGCTTGTACTTGGCGTCGAGGTCGCGGTCGGCGAGGCAGTTGACCATGTCGCCGAAGGCGAAGAGAAAAAAGAAGATGAGAACACCTTCCCAGAAAGTCTGCGTTTTGAAGGCGGCGAGGTTTTTGTTGATGAGCAATGCGGGCATGGCGACGATGGGAATTTCAGCGATACGAAATTCGACGCGGCGGATAATGAGCAGGTCGCGAAGGAAATGGAGAAGTTTGCGCATCAGAGTATGTTGACGCGGCGAATGTGGCGAAGCGCGGCATGGAGGAAGGCATTGCGTCCATGCAAGAGAGCGAAGTTATCCGCGATGAGAACGTCGCCGGCGCGCCAGGAGTGAGCCGCGCAGAACCGCGGATCGCGGAGCATTGTGGCCATTTCAGAGATGAGCGAATCGCGCTGAGCGGGCGCGAGATTGGGAATGTCCAGCAAAACGGGATTCAGATCGCGCACGGGTTCAGCAAAGCGAAGGGTTTCTTCGCCGCCGTTGGGGTGATTCACGACCATCGGAGACGTGAACGAGCCGCCATAGTGGACGACTTTTTCGGTGGAGTAGGTAATCGAGACGGACTTCCAAAGAGTTCGTTGTTCGGGCGTGGCGCCGCGCAGAAGTTGTGCGCCATCGCAAAAGATGGTTTCGCCGCCGCTTTCGGCAGGCGGGGCGACCTCGCAGGAAAAGAGAATGTAGTGAGGAATTTTGCCGACGAACGCGCCGTCCCAATGCAAAGGCACGGCGGCAGTGGTGTAGATGTAATTTCTTGCGTCAGATTTCGCGACAAGTTCGTTCACAGCACCGAATTCCCATTCGAGCGGTTCGCCGAGAGAGCGCGCGAGCTGCATCAGCGAATCGGTGGAAAGCGCGGCAAATCCACGGAGAACAACGTAGCGATGATGAGACATCCACGTCTTCAATTGCGACGCCCCGACTTGTTCGACGGTCGAGGAGGCTGCGGATGCGGTGACTTCGACGCCGAAGGGCGAAAGCGGACGAGATTGCCAGAGAGAGTTGTTCATTGAGACTCCAAAGCCATCGTTTTGCGGAGCGTGGAGACATCCATGCCGAGCAGAGTTTCGTACGGAATCTTTGTACCGTACAAAGAATGGGCGCCGCCCGCCGCCTTCCACGCTTGCCACATTCGCCGCGGCGACAGGCACAAACCTACGAGAATGGAGCCGCAGCAGAGAAAGAAAATCAGAGGGGTGCCGGCGCCATTGCGAAGTTCGAAGACGCTGATTTCTGCTTCGCCGAGAAGCGAGGAATCATAGCCGGTGGCGACGTGATGGAGATCGTGATAGGGCAACAGGCCGGGATTGGGGAATCGCATCTTGATGAAGCCGATGCCAACGACGAAATTCGGATCGGTGTAAGAGTCCGTGGTGAAGCCCGAAGCGGCAAGGTAACGGTCGCGTGCCGTGCGCACATTTTCGTGCGGGTCGATCATCGCGCGAGCTCCATGTAATAGGGTTGGCCGTCTTTTTCGATGACGGAGGCGCCGAGGTCCAGCGCTTCGCGGCGTTTGACGAGCAGAAAGCGGCCTTTTTCCTTGAGCGCGACGGAATGCCAGGGTGTAAGCCAAACGTCGCGCGATTCGCCGAGCAGAATGCCGATTTTTTCCGAGTGCGACGGTTGTGGATGAATGGAAATGCGCAGAGATGAGGGAAAGCAGTCCGCGACGAGGCGGCCCCAGGCGTCGCTGCGACGGATCAGTTCGTAGGTCCGGTCTTTGCACTCGTTGCGAATGCGCGAACGGCTCTTATCTTTGTCGATCGCGACGCGGTCCTCGAAAAGAAAACGCTGAATGCCGTTGAAGAGCGCTTGCTGGTTTTCATTGGCATGAAGGCGCTCCCGGATGGACTTGAGGGACTCCGCGTAATGGCAGCCGAGCGAATCGCGCATTTGATTGGCGTCTGCCACGGCGTCGTAGAGATCCTGCATGTGGAACGTGTCCAGATTCTGAAGCTCGAGTTGATCGATGAATTGGGCGATGCGCTGGCCATAGTCGATCACGTCTGAGTCGGCGACGCCGACAAGGTCGCTGAAAACCAAACCGTCCGAACAAATCGTTATGCGCGCCCCGGGAGCGTAGACCGAACGGATTTGCGCGCAGAGATCATTGAGGAAGCGGAGGCTGAGCTCTTCGGCCATGTCGGGAATGCGGCCGAGGGCTTTTTCGGGATTCGGCGATTTTGCAGGAAATGCCGGGAGCACGAAATGAAGCGGGAGGCCGGTGCCGATGAAGCGGCGAACGAGCGGAAGATGCGGTTCAAGGCAGAGATCGCAGATGCCGTCTTTGCCGGAGCCTTTGCATTTTTCCGCACCGGGCAGAAGACGGCGATGACGAAAGACGAGGCGGAGAATCTCTTCCGCTTTTGCCGTGTGAGCCGCGTTTGCTGGAGGATCAACGAGAGGGCCACAAATTTCGCCGATGCTGTCGAGAAGGCCGCCGGAGCCAGGCAGCCAGCGCGCGCGCCGGATTTGCGAAAGCAGCTTGGCGAAAAGATTGAGTGCGGCGTGAGTGCTCTTCGAATCGGCGGAGCGATCCTGACTCCAGAGAAGAAGCAGCGCCAGATGTGCCGCGTATAGACCTTGAATGAGTTGGGTTGCGGATGCGTCATGGGGGGCATCGCTGGCGCCGCGAACTGCGATGGCAAAAGCGGCGCGCGCGCGCAAGCGGACCAATTCCGTCTGGCGGCTGAGGACGCCGATGTTGGCCTGCGGGCTCAACATTTTAGAGAAGAGCCCGGCGAAAGCGTCGCGATAAGGACTGACCAGCTCCAGTTTGGCGAGCATCAGCGCGCGAAAACGTTCCGAAACGGATCCGTCCGGCAGGGCTGCGGCGCGAGATTCGAGTTCGTTCGCGAGACGGAGATAGAACGCGAGGATCAGCTCTTCGTCATTTGGAAAGAATTGCTGGGCGACGGGGAGAGGCACTCTGGCAGCATTTGCGGCAGCGACCGTGAGCTCCGGCGCCGGACCGCGGTCGCGCAGGAGCGTAACGGCACACTCCAAGATACGCTGGCGGCTGCGAGTGGCCTGAGGGTCCATGAAAGACCACGATACCGCAATTGAGACGACGGCGAGATTTGGTCAAAGTACGTGTTGCTGAGATTGCGAGAGAAGAATCGACCGGAGTCGATGGCGCCGAAGATGAAACGGGCCGCTTCAGAAAGCGGCCCCTGCAGCCGCGAGAGTGTCAAACGTAGGCGGCGATTCCGGTGATTTTTTCGCCGATGACGAGCTTGTGGATATCGTTGGTGCCTTCGTAGGTGAAGACGGATTCGAGATTGTTCATGTGGCGCATGATGCAGTAATCGTCGACGATGCCGTTGGCGCCGAGGACGTCACGGGATTTGCGCGCGATGTCGAGTGCGATGCCGACGTTGTTCATTTTGAGCATGGAAATGTGAGATGGATCGACTTTGCCGGCGTCTTTGAGACGGCCGATGTGCATGGCGAGAAGCTGCGCTTTGACGATTTCCGTGATCATCCAGGCGAGTTTTTCCTGGACAAGTTGGTGCGACGCGATGGGCTTGTTGGCAAATTGTTTGCGGGTTTTCGCGTATTGCAGGGCGGTGTCGTAGCAGGCCATGGCTGCGCCGATTGCGCCCCAGCCGATGCCGTAACGAGCTTGATTGAGGCAGCTGAGCGGACCGCGGAGGCCGGTGACGCCGGGAAGAAGATTCTCTTCCGGGATTTCACAATCGCTGAAAGAAAGTCCGCTGGTGACGGAGGCGCGGAGCGACCATTTCCCGTGCACGTCCCACGCTTTGAAGCCGGGCGTGCCCTTTTCGACAAGGAATCCGCGAATTTTTTCGTCTTCACACTTGGCCCAGACGATGGCAACGTCTGCCAGCGAGCCGCTGGTGATCCACATTTTTTCGCCGTTGAGGACGTACTTGTTTCCTTTTTTGACCGCGCGGGTGAGCATACCGCCGGGATTGGAGCCGAACTGGGGTTCGGTAAGACCGAAGCAGCCGATGGCTTTGCCCTGTTGCAAGAGCGGAAGCCACTTGTTTTTTTGCGCATCGCTGCCGAAGGTGTAAATCGGATACATGACGAGCGCGCCTTGGACGGAAACAAAGCTGCGAAGGCCGGAGTCGCCGCGCTCGAGTTCCTGTGTCATAAGGCCGTAAGCGACGTTGGACATGCCGGCGCAGCCGTAGCCGTGAAGGTTCGCGCCGAAAAAGCCGAGTTCGCCAAGCTGCGGAACGAGATGCATCGGAAAGGTAGCTTCGCGGCTGTGTTTTTCGATGATGGGAATGATTTCGTTTTCGACGAATTCCCGTGACGTTTGGCGCACGAGCTTTTCTTCGTCGTTGAGCTGGGAATCGAAATCGATGAAATCCACACCGCTGTACTTCGGCATTAGACGCTCCTTAATACGTTGTATTCATTATGACATTCCTGCTGGCTTGACGCATTTATGCGCCGGACCGCAAACTGCTTGGACACACTTATTGGCGAGGATATGTGGGCAAATCGAGCCGCGGTAAGAAGAGACAAATTTCACCCGAAATCTTGATTTTTGACGTGGATGGAGTGCTGGTGGATGTGCGCGGGACGTATTGGCGGTCGGCGCTGGATACGGTGCGGCATTTGACGGGTAAGCGCGTGACGTATGCGGAGCTGCACAAATGGAAGGCAAAGCCCGGAAACAACGACGATTGGGCGATGGTGTCGAGCTGGGTAACGTCGCTCGGCAAGCCGATGAATTACGAAGAGGCGCGCGACGCTTTCAGCAAGTTTTATTGGGGGACGCCGGGCCGACCGGGAAACGTGAGGAACGAAAAGCACATCGTGTCGCCGCTGCAAATTGAGAAGTGGGCGAAACGGTATGAACTGAATTTGTTTACCGGGCGTACGCGGCAAGAGTTTACGTATACGTTTGCAAGGTGGCCGGCGACGAAGAAATTTCGCACGGTCGTGACGATGGACGACGTCGCGAAGATCAAGCCGGATCCCGAGGGCCTCTACAAAATTCTTGGCAAGCGTGATCCGGCGACGGCGCTCTATCTTGGCGACAACATTGATGACGCGCTGGCGGCGCGGGATGCGCGCGTGCCCTTTATGGCGATTATTGCTCCGGGAGAGCATGGGTTTCGAGAGCGGTCCAAACGATTCCGCGAGCTTGGCGCATTGGCACTGCTTCCGCGTGCGACCGACCTTCGCCATTGGTTGAGCTAGTCCGAAGTAATCCCCAACAATTCAGTCGGGAACTTTTTGCGGCTGTCGCGGGAAGAATGAATGGGAACAACTATCATGCGACCGTTCAAAGCAGGGATTCGAGTTTTTGCAATCGGCGGGCTTTGGGCCGCTGGGATTGCTGTGCATGCGCAAGCGCCGGCTGGGCCGATGACGCAAACGACGTCTCCGGCGCCAGGGGCTGTTTCGCCGGCGGTGAGCAGCGCCAAAGCAGGGGCAGCGGCCGACGTTCCGAGGACAAAGAATTTGAGCGGGTCTTGGAAATTGAACAAGGACGAAAGTACGCAGCCGAAAAAAAGAGACGATGACGATTCAGGCGGGGGCCGGCACGGAGGCGGAGGGCGCTCGGGCGGCAGTTGGCCCGGCGGCGGCCGCGGAGGATATGGCGGGGGAGGAATGCATCGCGGGATGAGCGATGATGAGCGGAAACAGATGCAGGAACTTACGAGACCGTCCGAGACTCTGGATTTTACGCAAGAAGGCGCGACCATTGTGATGACGGACGATCTCGAACGGCGCCGGACGTTTTATACCGACGGGCGAAAAGTGAAGAAACCGAAGGGCGAGGACAACCAGGAATTCGGCGCGGCGTGGCAGGAACACCGCCTGGTGGCGGATTTTAAGGGGCCTGACGGCAACAAAATCGAGCGGACGTTCGAGGTGCTTAGCGGAAATCAGCAGCTGCGCGAGACGATCCACTTTACGATGGGCCGGAGCCAGCGCGAAGCCTATTTGCGGTACGTTTATGACCTGAAAGGCGGCGGAGCTGCCGCTGCGAAATAGATTTATTCCGCGCATTTTCCCGCCAAAAACCGCGAAATCGAGCGGCCCCGCCGCGTTGACGGAAATCCCCACGAATGATATAAATTGATGTTCGGGTTGGTGGTTTCAGGCCGGCTGTGCGCTCCTTCCCGGGTAGGGGTATGGCGAGCCTGCTGAATAAGGGCTTAGTCGCGGTCTTCACGCAATACGAGGTTCAGGCAAACAATTTAGATGGGTTTGGGTCACCAATTAGGCGAACTCTTCCTCGGGGCTGTGCCTACAGTCCTGATTCTGATCGTTCTTTATTTCATTCTGAAATCGCTATTTTTTAAGCCGTTGCTTGCCGTGATGGCGGAGCGCGAGAAGCGGACTGCGGGTGCGCAAAGAGCGGCCGAGGCGGCGCAGACCGTTGCCGCCGATAAGGTGAAGCAGTATCAAGAGGCTTTGAAGCAGGCGCGGACAAAGGTTTATGCGGAGCAGGAAGCGGCGCGGAAGAAGTTGCTGGACGAACGCGCGGCGCTGGTAAGGGCTTCGCGAAATCTGGCGGCGTCGGAAGTAAGCGCCGCGAAAGAGAAGATCGCGAAGGAAGTTGCGACGGCGAAGCGGGAATTGGAAGCGGGAGTACCGCAGTTGGCCGCGGAAATTGCAAAGCGCGTGATGGAAACTGCGACGCCGGGCGGAGCGCGATGAGCCTGGGCCGGATCAGCGTCGCGGCGATGGGCGTGTGCGGCGCGTTGCTGCTTTGTGCGGGCGTGGCTGCCGGCGCGGAAGAAGGCGCCAAATCGGCGGAACACGCGACCGAGATTTTCAAGTGGATCAATTTTGGCGTCACCATCGTCGTAGTCGTTTGGGTGTTTCGCACGTATGCAGTTCCCGCTTTTAGAGAACACGCGACCGGAATCAGTTCCGCAATTACGAAAGCGACGGCGGTGAAGGCGGAGGCGGACCGGCTGCTCGCCGAAGCGGAAGCGAAACTGGCGCGCCTGGATCAGGACGTTGATGCGTTGCGGGTGGCGGCGGAGAAAGAAGCGGCCGCCGATGCCGAGAGGATTCGCGAGATGGCGAAGTCCGACGCCGAAAAAATTTCGTTGGCGGCGCAGGCAGAGATTGAAGCGGCCGAACGCGCGGCGCGTATGGAATTGAAGACGCTGGCCGCGAAACTGGCGGTGGATGGCGCGGAATCGCTCCTCGTAAGGCAGTTGACGGCGCAGGCGCAAGAGGCGCTGGTCGGCGGATTTGTCGCGTCGCTGGAAGGGAGGCCGAATTGAAGTCGGCGAGCCTCCAATACGCGAATGCGCTGGCCGATGTTGCTCTAGAACAAGGAGCGGCGGAGCCGGTGCTGAAGCAACTGAATGATTTTGCGAGTGCGTACCGGGAATCGGCGGAACTGCGAAATTTTCTGGTCAGCCCAGCGGCGACGACCACGGAAAAGCATGGCGTGGCTGAAAAGATCGCAGCGCGGCTGGGTGCGAGCAAGATTTTGCGTAATTTTCTGTTCCTGGTGATCGATCACCGGCGGACGCTCATGATCCCTGAGTTGGCGGCGGCGTTCGAGAGCGTGATTCGCGAGCGGCAAGGCATCGCGGAAGCGCAGGTGGTTTCGGCGGTGGAGCTGAGCGTGGCGCAGAAGAAAAGCCTCGGGCAGTCGCTTGAAAAGAAGACAGGCAAGAAAATTGAAGCGAAGTACGCGGTGGACAAAGGGCTTTTGGGCGGCGTTGTTGTGCGGATTGGGGACACAGTTTACGACGGGTCGCTGCGGCATCGGTTGAATGAGATGCGCGCGACGCTGACGGCAGAGTAAGGAAGCTTTCTTCAGGGGCTAAAGCCCAATGTTGGGAGCGCTGAACGTCGGAGCTAGGGCTCCGACCTCCTAAAGAGAGACGGAAACAACGGAGCATGCATGGCAAACATTAAGGCAGACGAAATCAGCAAAATACTTCGCGAACAAATCGCGAACTATGAACAGACTGTAGCGGTCGAGGAAGTCGGCGCGGTCATCAGCGTCGGCGACGGCATTGCGCGGATTCACGGGCTGGAAAAGGTGATGGCGGGCGAGATGCTCGCGTTTCCGCACGACGTGTTCGGCATCGCGCTGAACCTCGAAGAGGACCAAGTCGGCGCGGTGTTGCTCGGCGAATATACGGCGATTAAAGAAGGCGATACGGTCAAGCGGACGAACACGATTATGTCCGTGCCGGTGGGTGAAGCGTTGATTGGGCGCGTAGTGAATCCGCTCGGCGTGCCTGTCGACGACAAGGGACCGATTGCGGCGAAGCAGCGCAATGCACTGGAGAGAATTGCGCCGGGCGTGTTGGACCGTCAGCCGGTGCGCGAGCCGCTGCAGACTGGTATTAAAGCGATTGACGCAATGATTCCGATCGGCCGCGGACAGCGCGAGCTGATCATCGGCGACCGCCAGACGGGAAAGACCGCCGTCATTCTGGACACGATCATCAACCAGAAGAGCAGCGGCGTGATATGCATTTACTGCGCGATTGGACAGAAGCGTTCGACGATTGCGCAGGTCGTGAAGGCGCTGACCGATGCTGGCGCGATGGAGTACACGATTGTTGTGGCGTCATCCGCGGCGGAGCCGGCTTCGTTGCAATACATCGCTCCCTACGCAGCCTGCGCGATGGGCGAATATTTCCGCGACAACAAGATGCACGCGGTAACTTTTTACGACGACCTTTCCAAGCACGCGCAGGCCTACCGCGAAATTTCTTTGCTGCTCCGGCGGCCGCCGGGACGTGAAGCGTTTCCGGGCGACGTGTTCTACCTCCACTCGCGCTTGCTGGAACGCGCAGCGAAGTTAAACGACAAGCTGGGAGCTGGCTCGCTGACTTCCCTGCCCGTAATTGAAACGCAGGCCGGCGACGTTTCCGCGTACATCCCGACGAACGTGATTTCGATTACCGACGGCCAGATTTATCTGGAAGCAGACTTGTTCAACGGCGGTATTCGTCCCGCGATCAACGTCGGTATTTCGGTGAGCCGCGTCGGTGGCAATGCCCAGATCAAGGCGATGCGGCAGGTGGCTGGAACGCTGCGTTTGGATATGGCGCAGTTCCGCGAACTCGCGGCGTTTGCGCAGTTCGGCGCGGATCAGTTGGACAAAGTGACGCAGGCACAGCTCGCACGCGGACAGCGGCTGACGGAAGTGTTGAAGCAGGATCAGTACGTCCCGCTCAGTATCGAGAAGCAGGTGCTCATTCTTTATGTGGCGACCAGCGGATCTTTGGACAATGTGCCGGTTCCGGAAGTGGGGCGCTTTGAGAAAGAATTTCTGCAATACGTAGAGACGAGCCATGGCTCGATTTTGAAGGCCATTGCCGACAAAAAAGCGCTCGATGACGCGATCAGGGCGGACATCAAGAGTGCCGTGGATTCATTTAAGGAGCGGTTTACGGCGGCTGTTGCGGCTGCTGCCAAGTAGGAACTAGACAAGGGACATGCCCACACTTCTTGATTTTCGGCGTCGCATCCGCTCGGTGAAGAACACCCAGCAGATTACGCGTGCGATGAAGTTCGTCGCGGCGGCGCGGTTGCGCCGTGCGCAGGAAAACGCATTGGCGGCGCGGCCGTATGCGCGAGAACTTGCCAAGATGTTGCGCTCGATCATGGGACGCATTGATGAGCCGCAACATCCGCTGCTGGCGGCGCGGGCGGAAGAACGTGTGCTCGTCATCGTGCTGACGGGCGAACGCGGATTGGCCGGCGCATTCAATACCAACATTTTGAAGAAGGCGAACGAAGTTTTTCGCGCAAACAAGGGCAAGAAGTTGTCGGTGATCCCCGTCGGGAAGAAGGGCCGGGACTCGCTGAAGCGCGCGGGATTCGAATTTGCGGCGGAATACGTCAACGTGTTGGCGAAAGTGGAGTTTTCGACGGCGCGGGAAATCGCGAATCTGGTGGCGGAGCTTTACGCGAAGGAAGCGATTGACGCGGTTTACATCGTGTTCAGCGAATTCAAGAGCGTGATGTCCGCAAATTTGACTGTGCAGAAATTGCTGCCGGTAGAAAAGATGGAAGCGGCGGAAGTCGACTCAGAAACCGGTTACATCTACGAACAGCCAGTCGAGAAGCTGCTCGATCGTTTGTTGCCGCGTTACGTCGAAACGACCGTGCTTCGCGCGATGCTGGAGTCTTCGGCTTCGGAATATGCGGCGCGCATGACCGCGATGGAATCGGCGACGAAAAACGCCGGCGAAGTGATTCAAGGATTGACGCTGCACATGAACAAGGTTCGTCAGGCGGCGATTACACGAGAAATTATTGAGATTGTGAGCGGCGCGAGTTCCACCGCTTAGGAGAAGGCATGGCTGAGAAATACGCAAACATCGGACACGTCGTGCAGGTTATCGGACCCGTGCTCGACATTCAGTTTGAAGCGGGCAAACTGCCGGCAATTTTTAACGCGGTTCGCATCACGAGCGAAGGCTACAACGTGCCGACACCGCTCGACATTATCGCGGAAGTGCAGCAGCACCTTGGCGAAGGCCGCGTCCGCGCGGTCTCGATGGAGCCGGTCGAGGGCATGGTGCGCGGAATGAAGGCGTACGATCTCGGCACGGGCATCGAAGTTCCGGTGGGCCGGGCGACGCTGGGCCGCGTGATGAACGTGCTCGGCAAACCGGTGGATCAGCTCGGGCCGATTGTGACCGACACGTACTATCCGATTCACCGGCCCGCGCCGACGCTGGAAGAACAGTCGACGAATTTGGAAATGTTTGAGACGGGCATCAAGGTTGTGGACTTGATGGAGCCGTATGTGAAGGGCGGAAAAATCGGGCTTTTCGGTGGCGCGGGCGTCGGAAAAACCGTTTTGATTATGGAATTGATTCACAACGTCGCGATGAAGCACGGCGGCGTTTCTGTGTTCGCGGGCGTCGGTGAACGGACGCGCGAAGGCAACGACCTTTGGCTCGAAATGAGCGAAGGTGGCGTCATCACACCGGGCAACAGCGAGAAGTCACGTTGCGCTTTGATTTACGGACAGATGACCGAGCCGCCCGGGTCGCGTTTGCGCGTGGGACTGACCGGCCTGACTGTGGCGGAATATTTCCGCGATCAGGAGCACCTGGATGTGCTGCTCTTCATCGATAACATTTTCCGGTTCGTGCAGGCGGGTTCGGAAGTTTCGGCGCTGCTGGGCCGCATGCCGAGCGCCGTGGGTTATCAGCCGAACTTGAACACCGAAATTGGCGAATTGCAGGAACGCATTACTTCCACGAAGTCGGGTTCCATCACATCGGTGCAAGCGATTTACGTGCCCGCCGACGATTACACGGACCCCGCGCCAGCCGCAACATTTACGCACCTGGACGCGACGACGAACCTTTCGCGCCAAATCGTCGAACGCGGAATTTATCCCGCCGTCGATCCGCTGGCCAGCTATTCGCGCATTTTGGATCCGCGCATCGTCGGCGCCGAGCACTACGCCGTGGCTCGTGGCGTGAAATCGATCCTTCAGCGCTACAAGGACTTGCAGGACATCATCGCGATTCTCGGTATTGAGGAGCTTTCCGACGACGACAAGCGCACCGTTAATCGCGCGCGCAAGATCGAAAAATTCCTCTCGCAACCGATGTTCGTCGCAGCTCAATTCACAGGTCTCGACGGGAAATACGTGAAGATTGAAGACACGGTGCGCAGCTTCAAGGAAATCGTCGAAGGCAAGTATGACGACGTTCCGGAGCAGGCGTTCTACATGGTCGGCACAATCGAAGAAGTGCTCGAGAAGGCCGAAAAGATGAAGGCGAGCGCGTAGACAGAATGCCGAGCACCATGCAACTCGTGATCGTGACGCCGGAGCGGCAGCTTCTGAGCTTTGACGTTTTGGAAGTGACGCTGCCTGGCGCGGAAGGCGAGCTTGGTGTGTTGCCGGGGCACGCGCCGTTGATCACGGAGCTGGGCATTGGCGAACTGACCTATCGTGGGGCTTACACGGATGTGTCGGTACCTCCAACTGGTGAAACTGTTGAGCAGGAGTTTCGCCCACCGGACTGGCGGCCACATGTGGCGATTATCAGGGGCTTTGCGGAAATCCTGGGCGACCGGGTGACGGTGTTAGCGGAAACGGCGGAGCGCCCCGAAGAGATTGATATACAGAGAGCGAAAGCGGCCCTCGATCGCGCGGAAAAGCGTATTGCCGCCGGCGCGGGTGCACAAGAAATAGACTGGGACCGCGCGACTGCGGCCTTGCAGCGCGCACTGGTTCGCCTCAAGGTTGCGGAATATGCGCCGCGCAGCAAGCGCAGTGTTGCTGTTCCCGGCCAGTAGGTCTCCTTTGGAACCTATCACTATGTACAGCACAACCTGGTGCCCGGATTGCCGGCGCGCCAAGGATTTTCTGCAACGCCGCGGCATTGCCTTTGAAGAGATCAACATTGAGAACGACCCCGACGCCGAGGATCTTGTGATCGAGGTCAACCAGGGCAGGCGCAGAGTCCCCACGATAAAAGTTGGAAACCGATTTTTTGCCTGCAGTCCTTTCAACCCGCATCAGCTTGCCGAGGAGCTGCAAATTCCTCTCAACGTCGAAAAAAAAGTTTAAGACTAGAGCTCCGCGAGGAGCGAGCGCTTCCAGTTGCGTATCTCCGTTTCATTCCTTTTGTAAAACGTCCATTGCTTGATGCGCTTGCCTCGAATCAGCCCGGTTTGCGCCAATATTTTTAAATGTTCGCTGGCGGTGGGATGACTGACGCGAAGTTTGCGGGCGATCAGCAGGCCGCAGACGCCGTCCTTGACGAGGTCTCCGTCGGTTTGCGGCGGGAAGTGTTTGCGAGGATTCCTCAGCCAGTTCAGGATTTGCAGGCGGTTGCGATTCGCGAGCGCGCGAAAGGTGGCGTCCTGGTGCACGGCTTCTCCGTCCAAAATGGTAGTTGCGTATTTAGCTAAATGCCGAAGTACAATCAGAGTCTATCATGGAACACTTACAAAACAGCTTTGCCGTTACTCGCGAGGGGATTCGGGGATTCTATCCCACGCTCGCTCCACACATTCGGCGCACGCCGGTGATTTCTGTGGATGGAACGGAGTTCGGATTGGAGCCCGGAACACTGGCTCTGAAGCTGGAGCTGTTGCAGCACACCGGATCGTTCAAGGCGCGCGGCGCGGTCACAAATCTGTTGACCAAGACCGTTCCGCGGGCGGGAGTAGTGGCCGCGTCCGGAGGAAACCATGGCGTCGCGATCGCGTTTGCCGCAAGAAAATTCGGCGTTTCAGCGAGGATCTATGTCCCCACAGTGGCTTCGATTGCAAAAATCGATCGCATCCGCGGGTACGGCGCAGAATTGGTGATAGGCGGAGAGCTTTACGCCGAAGCTTACGTGGAAAGCCAGAAATGGGCGGCTTCTTCCGGCGCGATGGCAATTCATGCGTACGATCAGCCCGAAACGTTACTCGGTCAAGGTACGGTTGGGTTGGAAATCGAGGAGCAGGTTCCTGATCTTGACACGGTACTCGTGGCCGTCGGCGGGGGAGGGTTGATCGGCGGCATTTCAGCGTGGTACGCGGGAAGGATTCGCATCATCGCCGTCGAACCGGCTAAGGCGCCTACTTTGACGCGCGCGCTGGAAGCGGGCCGGCCGGTTGACGCTGAAGCCGGGGGAATTGCCGCGGATTCGCTTGCGCCACGGCGGGTGGGCGAACTAATGTTTCCGCTCGCGCAGAAATTTGTAGAGCGCGCCTTGCTTGTAACCGACGACGAGATCATGCGCGCGCAACAGGCGCTCTGGAAAGAGATGCGAATTGCGGCGGAACCCGGCGGAGCGGCCGCGTTTGCAGCTCTGCTTTCGAGGAAGTATCAGCCGGTGAGTACGGAACGAGTTGGCGTGGTGATTTGCGGTGGAAATACAGATTCTGTTGATTTTTCCAAGTGAGGAAGGGTGCAAATGTCCGTCTACGACAAATTGAAATCGATGGGAATCGAGTTGTCCGATCCGGTTGCGCCGGCCGCGGCCTTTGTAATGACGGTTCGCAGCGGCAATCTGCTTTTTGTATCGGGGCACATTGCGAGGCGCGACGGTAAGGCTTGGAGCGGGCAATTGGGCGCGGAACTGGCCACACAAGAAGGGAAACAGGCGGCGCGGCAGGCGGCGATCGACGTCGTGGCGACGATGCACCATGCATTGGGTGACCTGAACAAAGTGCGACGCATTGTGAAAGCGCTTTGCCTGGTGAATTCAACGGCGCGTTTTACGGAACATCATCTCGTGGCCAACGGGGCGTCAGAGTTGCTGCAAGAAGTGTTCGGCGAAAAAGGCAAGCACGCACGAAGCGCCATCGGCGTCGCGCAACTCCCGCTGGGAGCGTGCTTCGAAATAGAATTGATCGCGGAAGTCGCTGACTAGGGGATTGCGAGCTAGTTCGACAGGCCACGCGTCCAAACGCGTGTGACCTGTAACGCTTCGTTCAGCAACAAGACATCCGCATCGGCGCCGGTGCGCAGAGCGCCTTTCTTGAATTCGATGCCGAGAACCTTCGCCGGATTGAGCGTAAGCATGCGCACAGCGTGAGCGAACGGAATTCCAAGCCCAACAATGTTTCGTAGCGCCCGATCGAGTGTGAGCGTGCTGCCGGCAAGCTTTCCGTCGGCGTCACGGCAAACGCCGTTTACTACGGTCACATCGATTCCGCCGAGCTTGTATTTTCCGTCGGGCATACCTGTCGCCGGAGTGCCATCGCTAATCAACACGACGTGCTCAGGACCCTTTGCCTGGAGCAAAACTTTCATCGCAATTTCGTCAACGTGGATTCCGTCGGCGATCAACTCGGCGTTAACTTCCTCAGAAGTGAGCACCGCACCGATCACGCCGGGATCGCGGTGCGAAAACGGACGCATCGCGTTGTACGCGTGCGTGGCGTGATGCGCGCCGTGCGCGATAGCGGCTCGTGCCTGCTCGTACGTGGCGTCAGTATGGCCGATGGAGACAACCATGCCGAGGCTGCGGGCTGCATCGATGCAAGGCATCGCGCCGACAAGCTCGGGAGCAATGGTGAGAATGCGAGCATTACCGGACGCCGCCTGTAGAAATCTCTGTAAGACTTCCGCCGACGGTAACTGCAACAGGCTCGTGGGATGTACGCCCCGCCGTTGTTTGCTTAAAAATGGCCCCTCGAAGTGAATTCCCAAAATCTCGGCGCAAGGGTTGTTGCCGTCAAATTGTTGCGGGATGTACTTTGCGATGCCTTCTACGGCACGAATCGTATCGTCCGTTGACGCCGTTACCGTGGTGGCGACGATCGAAGTTGTTCCGAACTGAGCGACACGCTGAGTAATAATTCCCAGTGCTTCCGAGGATCCTTCCATGACGTCGCGCCCGCCAGCGCCATGGATATGAACATCGATGAAGCCAGGGATAGCGGCGGAGTCTTCAGCACGAACTTCCGAAGCCCCCGCGGGGAGCTCGAACTCATCGCGCCTGCCAATACGTTCAATTTCCCCGTCGCGAATCAGAATTCCGGCGTCGTGGACTTCCGCATTGGGAGTGATTGCCTTGCCGACGTGTAGAAGAGTGGTTGTCATGGCCCGCAAAGTATCGTAGCGGAGGCGGCGGGAAAAACAAAACGGACGCTTCGCAAGGAAGCGCCCGTTCTAGATAACTAGAGATTGCGACTTACTTTGAGGCGGCGGCAGCCATGTCAATGCTGGTGAGTTTGAGCGTGTCGCCGTCCACCGCGCCCTTCACGGTTACGTGATGGCCCGCGTGGGCCGCCACTTTGTCCTGTGCGTCAATGGCGTAGACTTTCTTGTCTGCGTCATTGACGAACACATATTTTGCGCCGTGCTCTTTCACGCACTTGGTGGTGCATTCGCCGGCCTTGTCATTTGCGCCCTTGACGCCGCACTGGCTGTCGGAAATCCAGCCCGTCCAGCTGCCGTCGGCCGCCATGGTTAGAGCGGCTGCGAACAGAGTCGCCGCCGTCAGAGTTGCAAAACGTACTTTCATGAGTTTCCCTCCTGGAACTGCTCTGCGGTATGAAGTAGGTCCGCCGGGCTGGCCAAAAGCTTGGCACAAGGCCTGGCCCATGTCTAGACCTACCCAAACACTGTTACGGCTAAATCGGTAGCTTGGATGTCTCGCAAGCGCCCCGACACAGCACAAAAGACGCTGGACAAAAAAGAAGGGACCCTCGCGGATCCCTTCTCCGTTTGAATCTCCATTTGCGATGGAGGTGTGCCCGGCAAACTCAGTCCGATTCTTACTGTCCGGAGCCGGTATTCGCGGCGGCCGTGGTGCCACCAGACTTCGGAATGCTCAGGTAGCCGGTAGCCGTGGTCTTGGTTACTTTGTTGACCACGAGTTCCACTGCCTGGCGCGTTCCGCCGGTGTAGAAGAAGATCGGTTCGTTGACGGAGCGGTTTTTCTTTTCGAAGCTCTTGTCGTCCGCCAAGACGTTGATCGTGTACTGATTCTTCTTGGTGTTGGTGTCCTTCAGTTCGACCTGAACGGAGCCGACGTGCTGTGCGCCGCCCTTGCGGGAAACGGTGAATTCAAAATAGTCGCGCTGGCCCATACGGCGGAGCTGATCGATTTCATCGTGGTTGCGAGCGATGAGTGTCCCCATTTCGCTCTTCGCCATTTGCAGGCTGCTGTTGGTCGCGTCGAGGTCCGTGCGAACTCCAGTAACGTCCCCGCTCAGTTTTGTCACGTCTTCCGCGTTCGCCTTGCCGGCCAGCTTCTGGTTCACTTCTTGGCCAAACGCGTTCAGCTTTTTGTCATACGTCACCACAGCGCTCTTGTGCTGTTTGCGCGCTGCGATCAAATCCGCTTGCGTCACGTTCAGCTTGTCGGTCACAACTTTCAAATCGCTTTGCAGCTGCTGGTTAATCTCGTCGTCCTTGGCCAGGCGCTGGGCAAGCGCATCGTTTTGCTGCTTCAATGATGCTTGCGTTGAGGTTTCGACGCTGTTCGCGTGGCTCAACGCGCTGACACCCACACCCAAACCGAGTAACGAAACGCCTCCCAACACGGCCACGGCCAGACCAACCCACCGCGGCGTTCCGGACGTGCTTTGAATATTCGTTTCCTGATACTCGCTCATGTACTTCGTCTCCTTTGGCGATTCCGCCCTGCGCAATAAGAGGGAGCATCCCTTGAACCAAACTGCTTGGCCGTAGCGCCATGGAGATAACAGGCTTTGAATCAGTGGGTTCCAGCTGTTTGGCGGGAGGATATGGCAAAGCATATGTAGTACTAGTACGCGTAAACTTTACTTTGCCACCTCGTGCGCGGTAGTTTTTGCGGAATCGTGATGCGGACAGGAAACGGGCAGTTTAGAACCGCCGAAAATAGACCGAACAAACCAGGAATCAACAATAAGTCTTTTGAATCGTGTACGTTAATGCTCAGGCTGCTCGGGTGGCGGTCGTGGAATTGGCCTCAGTAAGCGTCGCGAAGTATTGATCCAGAGTGCTCGTCGCTGCGCTCAGAACCACTCGGCAATTCGCGCAACACCCCAAGTGCTGCTCGATGTCCTTGGACACAGAGGGAGAGAGTTTTCCCTCTAAGTACCAACAAATCAGATGGATAGTGTCCCGACAGCTCATAGCAAGTACTCCTCAGCAAGCCCCTGTGGCGCCCAACAACTTCATTCAGATAGAAGCAGGTGTAAGTCCAAAGCCACGCGCATTGAGTGTTCTTGTAAACGATTGAAAATAAATAAGTTGTGGATATCTAACAAAAAGATGGCCACCAAGCGTTGGCAGACTTTACATGGTTTACCGTAGCGGGATTCGTTCCCGTTAGAGTTGTCGTGTCGCTACCAATTCGCGCAACGTCGCGATCCGATCCTCGAGCGGCGGGTGCGTGGTGAACAGCGACGAAAAGGTTCCGCCGCTGAAAAGAGGCTTCACAATGCAGAGCGCGCTTGTCGTTGGCGAAATCTGCGCCGAGGGAATGCGATTGTTGTATGCCCCCAGCTTTTGCAAAGCGCTGATTAAGCCGTATGGATTTCCGACCATGTGTGCGCCGGTTTCATCTGCACTGTATTCCCGCTGCCGGGAAAGACCAAGCTGCAGCAGTGTGGCGCCGAGCGGTGCCAGAAAGATCAAAAGCAGCGTAAGAATCCAGCTTCCAGCGCCGTCGCGGTCGTCGCGATCGCCGCCGCCTCCGAACCAGAAACCCATGTGCGCGAGAAATGTGATCGCTCCAGCGAGAGTTGCCGCGATCGAGGTGATGAGGATGTCGTAGTTGCGCACATGAGAAAGCTCGTGCGCAACGACGCCCTCCAGCTCGTCGTCGTTCATCAATTCCAGGAGTCCCTGCGTCACGGCGACCGAAGCGTGACGCGGATTGCGACCGGTCGCAAACGCGTTCGGCGCGGCTTCTGGGACGACGTACAGCTTCGGCACCGGAATATTCGCCTTCGCGGCAAGCCGTTCCATTACGTCATACAACCGAGGGAGCTGTTCTCGCGACACGGGTTGTGCACCACTGGAGTAAAGCGCGACCTTGTCTGAGAAAAAATAGGCGAAGGCGTTCGACACGATCGCGATGCCAAGGCCGACAACCATGCCACCGCGGCCGCCGATGTACTGCCCAACAATGACCAGAAACAGCGTCATTAGTGTCAGCAGAAATGTCGTTCGCAAAATCCTCATGGAGCCCACGTACCTTTCCGAAACAAACATCTTCCCACTTCCTTAGATACGGGCGGCCGCTGCAGGTTGTTTCGCCGGCAAGCGTTCGAACCGCATCGCTCCGCTCTTGCCGTCACGGCCCACCAAAACATGATCGCCCGGCAAAACCTTGCCTTCGAGGATTTGCAGCGCCAGCGGATCCTGAATCATGCGCTGAATGGTGCGACGCAACGGCCGCGCGCCGTAAGCCGGGTCGTAACCTTCGCTCAAGAGAACTTCCTTTGCCGCTCGAGTAAGCTCCAACGTGATGTTGCGCTCGGCGAGAAGCGCTTCGACGTTCTTGAGGAGCAGGTCGACGATGCGCTCCAATTGTTCCTTGCCGAGCGGATTAAAGATCACAATCTCATCGATCCGGTTGATAAACTCCGGACGAAACGCCGCACGCAGCGCTTCCATTGCTTCTTTGCGGGCGCGCTCCCTGTCGCTGCCGGATAGTTCAAAAATTGCGCTCGAGCCGACGTTGCTCGTCATTACTAGAACGGTGTTGCGAAAATCCACCGTGCGGCCCTTGCCGTCGGTTAGCCGGCCGTCTTCCAGAATCTGCAGCAGGACGTTGAATACATCCGGATTCGCCTTTTCAATTTCGTCGAACAGCACGACCGAATACGGGTGACGCCGCACCTGTTCCGTAAGCTGGCCGCCTTCCTCGTAGCCGACGTAGCCCGGCGGCGCGCCGATCAACCGCGAGACGCTGTGTTTTTCCATGTACTCGCTCATGTCGATGCGGACCATGAGTTTTTCGTCGTCGAAAAGAAATTCGGCGAGAGCGCGAGCGAGTTCGGTTTTGCCGACGCCCGTCGGGCCCAGAAAGATAAACGAGCCAATCGGGCGTTTTGCGTCGGAGAGTCCCGCGCGGCTGCGGCGAACGGCGTTCGAAACGCGTGCGAGGGCGTCCTCTTGTCCCACCACGCGTTGACGGAGGCGTTCCTCCATGTGCACGAGTTTCTGGGCTTCGCCTTCCAGCAGGCGGCCTGTTGGAATGCCAGTCCACTTGCTCACGAGTTTGGCGATATCTTCTTCGTCGACTTCTTCCTTCAGCATCCGCGAACCTTTTTGAACCGCCGCAGATTCAGTCTCAGCCTTTCGCAACTCGGTTTCGGCTGCCGCCATTTTCCCGTAGCGAATCTCGGCGACTTTCGCGAGCTCGCCGGACCGCTCGTAGCGCTGCTCTTCCGCTTTCAGCTGGTCGATCTGTTCCTTGAACTTGCGGATCTTGGTGATGGCCGCTTTTTCGGCCTGCCAACGGGCCTTTTTGGCGCTGGACTCTTCCTTGAGGGCCGCCAGCTCTTTTTCAATCTGTGCGCGGCGTTCCTTCGAGTGCGCGTCGGTTTCCTTCAACATTGCCTGGCGCTCGATTTCGAGCTGCAGAATGCGGCGCTCGATTTCGTCAATCTCTGTCGGAAGCGAATCGATCTGCATGCGCAGACTCGCGGCAGCCTCGTCTATTAGATCGATTGCTTTGTCGGGCAAGAAGCGATCGGAGATGTAGCGATTGGAAAGCGTCGCAGCAGCCAGAATCGCCGCGTCCTTGATTCGAACGCCGTGATGAACCTCGTAACGCTCTTTCAGGCCGCGCAAAATCGCAATCGTATCTTCAACCGACGGTTCACCGACGAGCACCGGCTGGAAGCGGCGTTCCAGCGCAGGGTCTTTTTCAATGTATTTCTTGTATTCGTTGAGCGTGGTGGCGCCGACTGCGCGCAGCTCGCCGCGGGCGAGCGCCGGTTTGAGCATGTTGGAAGCGTCCATCGCCCCTTCGGCGGCGCCGGCTCCAACAAGAGTGTGCAATTCGTCGATAAACAATATGATCTGGCCTTCGGCTTCTGCAATTTCCTTCAGAACCGCTTTCAAGCGGTCTTCGAATTCACCGCGGAATTTTGCGCCGGCAACAAGCGCGGCGAGATCGAGCGCGACAAGCCGCTTGGTCTTCAACACGTCCGGAACGTCCCCGGACACGATGCGCTGTGCAAGACCTTCCACAATGGCAGTCTTTCCCACCCCCGGCTCGCCAATCAGAACGGGATTGTTTTTCGTGCGACGGGCCAGAATCTGCATCACACGGCGAATCTCTTCGTCGCGTCCAATCACGGGGTCGAGTTTCGATTTTCGAGCCAATTCGGTCAGGTCGCGCGCGTACTTTTCAAGCGATGCATACGTCGCTTCCGGATTCTGCGAAGTCACGCGTTGCGTGCCGCGAATGCCGGTCAGAGCCTGCAAAATCGCTTCGTGAGTCGCTCCTTGTTTCTTCAACAACTGTCCAGCGGGGTCGCGGTCTTTTCCGGCAATCGCCAGGAATACGTGTTCCGTCGAGACGTATTCGTCCTTGAACTTGTCGGCTTCTTTGAAGGCCTGTTCCAGCACATCATTCAGCGCGCGACCCATTGTTTGTTGTGAGAAGCCTTGTACTTTGGGTAAGCGGCCCAGCTCGCGCTCAATTTCGCCCGCCAGTGCTTCCGTGCGAACGCCAAGCCGGGTGAGCAGCGAGGGAACCACGCCATCAGCCTGCCCGACCAGCGCGCCCAGTAAATGCAACGGCGCGATCTCCTGCTGCTGGTGGCGCGCAGCAATCTCCTGCGACTCCTGCATAGCCTCCTGCGCTTTCACCGTCATTTTGTCGAATCTCGGCATGGCTTCGTTACCTCAACAAACTCGTCCCATTCATTCCAGCAAAAGGGGCTGGCACCGGCCAGCCCCCTATTCATTCATGTCCGGCCGTTGCTAGTTTACCGGGCACCTGCGGCGGCCGCTTGCGTGCCGACGTTCACTTTAATCTGCTTTGGCTTCGCTTCTTCGCGCTTCGGGATCGTCAGCGTCAGGACGCCGTCTCTGTAGTCGGCCTTGATCGCTTCCGAGTTCACCGTGTTCGCGAGCGCGAAACTGCGCGCAAAGGTGCCATAAGACCGCTCCACGCGAAGGTAGTTCTTCTCATCCACTTTCTTCTCAAACTTGCGCTCGCCGCGAATCGTAAGAATGTTGTTCTCGACGCGGATGTCGAGTTCTTCCGGCTTCACGTCGGGCAGGTCCGCCTTGACGATGAGCTCGTGCTCATTTTCAAAAATGTCCACGGCCGGCGCCCAGGACGTCAGGTTGGATTCCTGAGGGCGGTCAAGAAGTTCATTGAAGATGCGGCTGACCTGGGACTCCAGTCCCGAAGTCGAGCGAAAAGGTTCAAAACGGTTCAAGGCGTTCATTGTCAATCTCCTTTATAAGTGACTGCAGGCGAAGCATAAAATATGCGTGCACTAATGTCAAGTATAAAATATTTCCTGCCAGAGACGTTACTAAAGTCAGTATTATCAGTCACATGGATGGTCTTCAAATATTTGCCAACCCTTCGAGTTAGTTGGTGATTCTGGAGCTTCTGCCTGTCAAACGATGCTAAGTGCCCATCCTTCATTGGGTTAGACAGAGCTGCTACACTTTGAACGGTTGGCCATGCGTATCGACGAACTCGATTACAACTTACCCCAGGAATTGATCGCACAGCGCCCGTTGGACCGTCGGGACGCTTCGCGAATGCTCGTGCTGGACCGACGGAGTGGAGAGGCCGAGGATCGAGGGTTTGCAGACTTTCCGAATCTGCTCCGCGGTGACGAGCTGCTTGTCTGCAACAACGCACGCGTCATCCCAGCACGGCTGTTTGGCAAGCGAGCTGGACTACATTCAGAAGCCGCTTCAAAATCGACTGCGCACGAACACTTGCAAGGCCGAGTCGAAGTTTTTCTCGCGAAGCGTTTGGGCGCAGATACATGGGAAGCCCTGGTTCGACCGGGCCGAAAGTTGCCGGTCGGCGAGCGAATCATTTTTGGCCAAGGTGAATTGGAAGGCGAAATACTGGAACGAGGGGAACTCGGACTGCGCACCGTTCAATTCCGATCCACGGTGGCCGCGGAAGTTGACGCGCTCCTGGAATCGCTCGGTCACGTCCCATTGCCGCCTTACATCGAGCGTGACGACGAAATCTCCGATCGCTCGCGTTACCAGACCGTATTTGCGAAACACCCCGGTGCCGTGGCGGCGCCAACCGCAGGCCTCCACTTTACTCCGGAGATTCTCGAGGCTGTTCGGGCAAGAGGTGCTGAAACTTGCGAACTTACGCTCGACGTTGGGCTGGGCACGTTTCAACCAATCCATGTTGAAGACTTGAAGGATCACGTCATGCACGGCGAGCGGTATAAAATTTCACCCGACGCTGCTTCGAGAATCAACGATGCGCGCCGAAGTGGAAGACGGATTCTCGCGGTTGGAACGACAGCCGTGCGAGCGCTGGAAGACGCAGCAGCGCGTGCCACGAACGACGGTTCGACTGAAATCGTTGCTGCGGGGCCTGCCGAAGCAAAGCTATTCATCACGCCGGGATTTTCGTTTCGAATCGTTGACGAATTGCTGACCAATTTTCACTTGCCGCGTTCAACATTGCTGGCGTTGGTTTGTGCATTCGCCGGAAAAGAACAGGTCATGCGCGCCTATCGCCACGCGGTGGAATCGAAATACCGTTTCTACAGTTATGGAGACTGCATGCTGATCCGCGATCCAGCAGCGCGGGGTAATGAGAAACACTAGGTGCGCCGCCCGACCAGTCGCGAGCGTCAACCCGGGAAATTGCAGCTCGAGAATCCAACCTGACAAGACGGTCATTCCGAGGAAGAGAGAGGGCGCGGCTGCCCGCAGCCCCTCTCTCGATCAGTCGAATGTTCGAAACAAGGTTTTTGCCATTTCTTCCGAACTACTCGCTGAACACGAATACGCGCTTCTGGCCGGAAAAACGGACTTCTTTTACCTGCCCGTTTTCACCCAGCAGCACTGCGTCGTAGTCCGACTTCTTGTCGCGATCTTCCCATCGGCCTTCCGATTGTGCGACCTGGTCCTTGCCGTGTTGCACGGAAACTTTATTGCCATCGATGGAAAGACGGTATTCGCCCGCTTGGAGTGTGACTTGGCCGACTTTGGCCGCTTGCGTTATGTTGATCGTTTTGACGAACGGCTTCGCGAATACGGGAACGGCGAGGCAAACAACGCAAAGAAGAGCCGCGGTGCGAACGAGAGAATTGGACTTCATAGGTGTAGTTCCTTTCACACAGGATCGAGTCAGCGCAATGGCCGGAGAGCAAAGCGAGAGGAGTTGACACACCTATGCCGAGGCGAGTAGATTCGCCCTCCGACACCGTTTCTTCCTGGACTAACCGCCGGAAAGACTTGCGTGTCATACGCCCCGCGGCTGCCACCGCGGGGTTTTTTGCTTCTTCGCTAAACTTCACTCCAGAATTGGCTGCCAGTTGATAGACGAATTCATCCCAGCAAATGTTTCGCGGCACGGCACAAATAAATTGTCAATTTTCTTCGCAAACGCTCGTTTTCAGCAAACGAAATGCCGCATCGTCTCGAACGTTTGTTAAGTTCTATCAATTCTTGATGACTATTTACGAAACGGCTTTACGCGCTGGCGCTGTTTTAGGATTTGGTACGTCGTATATCAGTTGCCCGCCGCTGCCTCGTGCATCCGCGAGCCGGTTCATCTATACTCAGGTGCACTCTTCGAGCATCGTGCATGCGGATCCTCATTCTCAGTGATATCCACGCCAACTTCACTGCACTCGAAGCGGCGCTGGCGAAAGCGGCGGGACGCTGGGATGTCGCCGTTTGTCTCGGCGATATTGTCGGCTATGGCCCCGACCCGGCAGAGGTCAGCGAAAAGATTCGCGGCCTGACACAGGCCTGCATCCGCGGCAATCACGATAAAGCCGTAGCCGGCATTATGAGCACGGAAGACTTCAATCCCGTGGCGAAAGCTGCCGTGGATTGGACGCGAAGCCAACTTTCGCCGGAACTCATGAAATGGCTGGCGGAATTGCCGCAAGGCCCGATGGCATCCAACGGCATTGTCATGGTGCACGGCGCATTTCAAGATGAAGACGAATACGTTTTCACGCCCGCGCAGGCTCTCGAAGGATTGCTGGACTCAACAGCGGGAGTTACGTTTTTCGGGCACACGCATCATCAAGGCGGATTTTCATATCTCGACAACAATTTGGAAGTCCTGCAGATTCGTCCGCGCGCGGCTGAATTTTTTGCCCCGCTCCGCATAGAGCCGAACAAACGATATCTCCTGAACCCCGGTTCAATCGGCCAGCCGCGCGACGCAGACCCTCGCGCTTCGTTCGCGATCGCTGACCTGGACAACCAAACCGTAGAATTTTGGCGTGTACCGTACGAAATAGGGAAAGTACAATCGCGGATGAGGAAGGCTGGGCTCCCCGAACCGCTCGTGCAGCGGCTCGAATTTGGCAGATAGGCTTCGCATCCATGGAAACGCCGTCTTTCAGTCCGTCGGAAAAATCGCCGCAAGAAACGCCAAGTGGGGCGAGCCGGCAGATTATTGTTTCCGCGCTTGTCGTTTTACTCGCGATCGGTGCGTACTTTTTTCTCTTCAAGTCTCCCCAGCGTCCGGCCACGCAGGGCACCTTGCCGCTGGCGTCCGGGTCGCCCGAACAGGCTTACGCATCCGAATTGCGCGTCGGCAATCTGGCAATGAAGCAGGCGGAAAATTTCCTGAACCAGGAAGTGAAAATTCTCGAAGGCGACGTGCTGAACACTGGAAACAAAGCGGTCGTCGCAATAGATGCCACGATCGAATTTCGTGATGGTCTGGATCAGATCGCTCTGCGCGAAACGCGCCCGCTCGTTCCGCCATCACCAGCCGGCCTTGGCCCCGGGCAGGTCGCACACTTTGAGCTGTCATTCGACCACGTCCCGAACTCCTGGAACTATCAGATGCCCCGCGTCACCATCTCGGGCTTGAAACTTGGCACAGATAAAAAATAGCATTCCGGTAAACGCTCCCTTAAGATCTCCCGCGTGGAATTATTAGGCGAGCCGGAGGCCAATTTGCGTTGCGCTTCCTGTCCACGCTTTCCTGGGAAGTTCGCGGCACCGCGACAAAGCCGCTCCCGCATCTTTGGTCCGCTCAGCACAATCTGACGCGCGTTTTCGCCATCACCGATCACTCCGAGGAGTGCCTGGCGCCCGCCGTGGAGCGATTCGGCCGCTCACGGCCAGACTGCCTGGAATTTGTGCGCGTGTTTTTCGAACGATCCGAGCGCGAACTCGACCGCGATTGCAGCACTATGCGCGATACAGTTTCCGGACGACACGAGTCATCAAGACCTCGAGCGTTCACTCTCTGGAAGCTATCCCCGTGGTGTGGTTCGTGCCGCGTGCCGCGTCGACGCGACGACCCGGGTCGATGCGGTTATTTCCCCGGCATTGAGTTGCAGGCAGCGCCGCCTATCGTCTATTTGGTCGCTCCGGCGCTGCGGTTAAACCCCGCAACCGACCGGCTTTGGCGTATGCTGACGCCGCAGTTAGAAATTGTGCGGGTCGGCCCAGCAGAAAACTGGTGGCGCGGCTTGCGCGTCGTACTTCGGCAATAATAACCTGAATCGTTCCGCTTTCCCGAAACTGGCGGGCATGGGTACACTAGTGTGGTATGCCAATACCGCCACGCGAAAAGAATTTTTCCATAACCATCCGACATTCGGGACCCGCGTCGTTGGTTGACATCACCGGCCATCTGACTTCCTTTGAGGCTGACGCGTTGCGTCAGGCCATTACTCGCCTTTTGTCCGACAAACGAAAAGACATCGTGCTGAATCTGGCCGGACTGGATTACCTCGATAGCTCGGGCATCGGCGAACTCGTCCGGAACTACCTGACGGTGATCAAGAGCGGAGGAACGATGAAAGTGGTCGGTCTTTCGGCGAAGGTCGAAGAAATTCTAAAGATCACGCAGCTTTATAAAGTGTTCCCGGAATTTCCCGACGAAGAAACCGCACTAAAGAGTTTTCCCCAAACTTCCGACAAAAGTTCCCAGGGCTAAATTTCTTCCTGAAAAATTATTCGCGAAATTATCGGCCGTAAAAGGAGAGAAGCAGCTAGGGTGTAGACCCTAGCTGCCTCCCGGGGTGTGTCCTCGAAGTGGTATTGATAGTTTAGATGCGCCCCAGGGGAAAAGGTTTCTTACCGCGCCGATTTTTTTATACTAACCGCTGAACGCGCGAAAACTCCTAGTAAAACAAGTACTTACGCCACCGTTCGTCACGGTGACCGATCAGCCGCATGAGCTGGCGGGAAGTGTGCAGCGTAAACGGACGGGGCCGCCGCGCCAGTTTAAACCCGGCTTCTTCCGGTGTGCGGTCGCCCTTGCTGTTATTGCAGCGGTAGCAGCACGCCACAAGATTTTCCCACGTCGAACGCCCGCCCCGCGAGCGCGGCACAACGTGATCCAGCGTCAACTCCGAACTCGGAAACACACGCCCGCAAAACTGACACGTATTTCGGTCGCGCAGCAAAATGTTTTTCCGCGAAAGAGCACGGCTCTGCTGCGGTATATGCCTGTAAGCAAGCAGTCGAATTACCGACGGCACGCGATGCGAATGCGCCGCGGAATGAACTTCCGCGCTGTGCATCTCTTCTGCTTGCGCCACGCCTTTCAGCATCAGCACCATTGCGCGCCGCACCGCCGTCACATTGATCGGCTCATACGTCGCGTTCAGCACCAACACCGGTTCCTGCATCAGCGAACCGCGCCGAGACACAGATGAGTTGTGGAATCTACTGCCAGCGGGAACTTCGCTGGAAGGCACAGCGGTCTCAGCCGCTATGGAGGGCTTGTGCCCCCGGGGATTCGGCGAATCATGCCGCATTGCGCTCATGGCGCTTCCCTTGGGCTAACTCTCAGCAGCAGCCGGAAGCGGATCGTGCGCCGCTCGGGCTACCGTGAGCGCCACCACCGACTTGGCTCCAGCGTCGCGAAGCGCCTTCGAACAGGCATCCAGCGTCGCGCCAGTCGTCATTACATCATCTAGCAATAAGAAGCGTTGATTGTCAACCTGGCTGCCTGGCCGTATTTCAAATGCGCCAAGCACCGCCACCCAGCGTTCACGCAGCGTTAACTCAAGTTTTGCCGGCCGCGGCCGTTTTCGCACCAGCAGCACGCCTTGGTGAGGTAGCTTCAGAATTTTCGCCAGTGGCTTGGAAAGCAGTTCGGCTTGGTTGTGGCCGCGTTCTTTTTCACGGTCTCGATTTAGCGGCACCGCCTCCAAAAAGGGCAGCTTCAAGAATTTCCTGATTTCGTCAATGGAGTTCAGCAAGGCGTTCCGCGAACCATTTCGCAAGCGGATCGATTCGCTCGAACTTAAGCATCAGCGCCGCGGCAAAGAAAAAGAGGGAGTAACCTGAGCCGTCGCGGCAAGGCTACCCCCCTTATGTCCTTAATGAAAAGATTATTTTATAAATTAGCCGTTCACGGTTGGATTTCTACAACTGCCCCTTTTCGGCCTTTTCCTGGCAGTTGATGCAGTGCTTTGCCCAAGGTACCGCCTCCAGCCGTTTCTGCTGTAGCTCTTCCTGGCAATTCGCGCAAACGCCGTAGTCGTCGCCATCAATTCGCTTCAGCGCCGCTTCAATTTGGTTCAAGATCGCGCGGTCCGTATTCGTCATTCCGAAAAGAAACTCTTTCGTGTACGAATTTGCTGCCTTGTCCGCTAGATCCACGGTAGGGTCATCGTCCGCCTGGCGGCCTTCTTCTTCTGTGCGGGCAATCGTCTTCATCAACTCTTCCCGCCGCGTCAGCAGCTTCTTCTTGTAATACTCCAGCCTTTTTTTATCCATGTAAGTCGTGAGTCCCGTCTCCCGGTGCGTTCCGAGAGGTCATCTAAAAACTCCGTAGTGTAGGCTGCATCGGAAGGAGTGTCAAGTTTGGCTGGCCAAAGCCCAATTCAGGCGCCACTCTAAATTCTCTAAATTAGTTATGCATGTGCCGGGCACGCGGCAAACGCCGCGCTGCCTTATGGTTTCGCGGCGGGAATCACCGGCAAGATCAGCGCCGATGGGTGCTCTTTGTCGTGAAAAATTACGTTCGATGCCTTCACCATTCGCGTCGAAGTCGCTTGAACTTCACCGGTATTCAAATTGCGATCGAACCGCGGAAAATCGCTGCTAGAAATTTCCAGCCGCAGCTTGTGTCCGGCCAGAAACACGTTGCTCGTCGCCCACATGTCCACGGTGACGCGATACACCTCGCCGGGATTCATCCACTCCGGCTTCTCATTCGAATTGCGATACCTCATCCGCAAGATTCCGTCCGTCAAATTTTGCGCAAACCCATTCGGCCACACGTCCACCAGCTTCGCCGTAAAATCCGTGTCTACCGCCATTGAACTCACGAACAAATCCGCGCTGATTGGCCCCGTCACTTCGAATTCCTGCGTAAATGCCGGCGTCGTGAAAACCAGCACGTCGCTCCGCGCTTCCGCCGGACGCTGATCTTGCGGACCATTTCCAGGCGGCGGCGCGCCGCAACAAAGCGGTCCGCCAATCGTTGGCGTCGGATTTTCCGGGTCGTAGTTGTACGTATCGCGCTGCTCCCCTGCCGGCGCCGTCGCGCTCAGCGTTCCATCGCCGCTGATCCCGTTCGCTGCGCCATGCGAGTGTAGAAAATATTTCGTCGACTGGGCCCGTGCCACCGGCCAATTATCTTCATCGCGCCAGACATTTTTCCCCATCACAAAAATCTTCACCGGCTTGTCGTTTTCCGCCCCGTTTGCCTCGCCCTTCAGCAAATGGTCGTACCAGCGAAGCATCAGCTCGTCTGCATTCAGCAGCGCTCGTTCGCCAAAATCCACTGCGCCGATCTTTCTTCCGCTGCCCGCATGCCCGCCGATTTCGACCAGCAGCTTTTGCCCTTTGCGTGCCGCTTCGCTGCCTGCCTCGGTCTGCAGCCGAACGAAATTCCGCAGCGACCCACCCATGAAAATGTCGTACCACGCCGCCACCGTGAACACGGGCACCTCTATCTGCCCATAGTGATCTTCAATCGACCACTGCTTCCAGTACTCGTCGAAATTCGGATGCGCCAGCCAATCCAGATAATAAGACGCCAGCCCATTCGCATCCGCCTTCATCACCGGGTATTCCGTTAGCGGCAGAGTTTTCATGCCATCGATCGCGGTCTTCAAGCCGTTCCACCGCCGCGTTTCCGTATTTTCCGCCAATCCGGAAGTCCACGATTGGTTAAACCATTGTTCGAACGCTCCGCCCTGATACGTCCAGTTTTCGTGATAATTCGAAGCCGTCACCGTCGGGCAAATCGCCGTCAGATGCGGTGGCTTGGTCAAAGCTGCCAACATTTGTGTCGCGCCAACGTACGACCCGCCGAACATTCCCACTTTTCCATTCGTGTACGGAAGCGAACCGGCCCATTCGATCGTGTCGTATCCGTCGTTCCCCTCGTACTTGAACGGATACCATTCGCCTTCGGATTCGTACCGCCCGCGCACGTCCTGCATGATCACCACGTACCCGCGCGCTGCCGCCAGGTGCGCGAACGGCGTAATCCAATTCCTCGTTTTGTCGTAGGGAGTTCTCGTCAGTAAGACGGGTAGCTTCTCGTCAGTCTTCGGCCGGTAAATATCGGCGCGCAGCGTCACGCCGTCCCGCATCTTCACCGGCACATTCGATTCAAAAAGGATTTCGTAGCTCTTCTGCGACCGCGTCACTTGCGCAAAGCAGGACACGCAGAGGATTGCGGCGAAGAAAACTACCGTTCGCAACACGCAACTCCAGTTTTTTCTCATCGCCGCTCTCCTCAACCGATGTCGGATTTACACTCCATCATCCCAACTATTTCGCCGCCGCCACGGTGTCGAGAACAACAGCGTGCGAACCACCGCGGTCATACAATTTGCCTGTGGCCTTTACGCGATTGCCCGCAAATTCCGTCAACTTGGCGTTTTGTCCCTTTGCCGGCGTTGCGGAATCGATCGGCCAATAAATTGCCCCGTCTTTTGCCAGAATCACCAGTTGCGACCCTTCTTTTGCGCAGGCCAGCGCGCAATCCCGGCTGATTGGCTTTTCCAGGCCCTTTGTAAACGCACACGCCGAATCAAGAACGTAGCCTTCGACCGTTACACTCTTTTGCGGCGCTGCCGTCATTCCCAGTGCCAGTGCCGCAACTGCGCCACCAGCCAGAAGTAGTTTCCATTTCTTTGTCATGCCCGCTCCTTTTTGGTTTTTTTTGTCTCGCACGCCCAACTTGATGGGCTGCAGTTTCATGCGCTCCCCGAAATTGGCGGAATCTTATCGAATTCTCCCCCAGTTCCGAAGTGATTTCGTTCGGCCCTTGTCATGAGATTTTGTACCACCCCAAACCGTAGCTGTTGTAAAGTTCGCCGCGGGAGATTCGTTCCATGTCCACGCCCCGCACGCTTCTCGCACTGATTCTTGCTCTACTTCCATCTGCCTTTACCGGCCGGGCCGCTGCTCAGGAAGCCTCCGGCGCGCTCGGCATCTTTGAAGCCGAAAGTGACGTTGGCGTTCTGCTGCACGCCAGCAAAACCGTCTACGATTCCTCCCGGCAGACTTACACCATCACCGCCAGCGGCGAGAATGTCTGGTTCGACAAAGACAATTTTCACTTTGTGTGGATTAAAGTTTCCGGTGACGGTTTCTTCCAAGCCGACATTCAATTCCTTGGCAAAGGCGTGAACCCGCATCGCAAGGCCTTGCTCATGGCCCGTCCTTCTCTCGATGCCGATTCGCCTTACGTCGATATCGCCATGCACGGCAATGGAATGACTGCAATGCAATTCCGCGACGAAAAAAGCGGCCTCACGCGCGAAGTCCAGGCGGCGTTGTGGTCACCGAAACATCTGAAAATTGAAAAGCACGGCGAGTACTTCACCATGTGGCTCGCCGGCGAAGATGGGCAATTCCGCTTCGCCGGAAGTTCACCGCGCATTGCGCTGGGCGAAAACTTCTATGTCGGGCTCGGCATGTGCAGCCACGAAAAAGATCTCGTCGAAACGGCTGTCTTCTCCAATGTGCAGATCTCCGGCTCGACTGCCGCGGACTGGAAAAACGCAAAGCTTTACAGCGCTCTCGAAGCGATCACCGTAGCCTCCGCCGACCGGACCGCCGTCTATCAAACCGAAGGCCGCATCGAGGCGCCGAACTGGACGCGTGACGGAGCCTCACTCCTTTTCAATCGAAACGGAAAAATTGAAAAAATTTCCGCTGCCGCCCCCGGCGATAAATTGAGTGCCACGCAAATCGTCGATACGGGCTTCGCCGTTAACTGCAACAACGACCACGGAATTTCGCCAGACGGCTCCGAACTCGTTATCAGCGATTCATCGCAGGGCGATCACAAATCCCGGGTTTATCTACTGCCGTTTGCGGGAGGCATCCCTCACCTCGTCACCAAAGAAGCTCCATCCTATTGGCACGGCTGGTCCCCCGATGGCAAAACGCTCGCATTCGTAGGCGAACGTAATTCGAACTTTGACATCTACTCCATTTCAAAAAATGGCGGCGCCGAGAAACGTCTCACCACCGCCGAAGGTCTTGACGACGGTCCTGAATATTCTCCTGATGGAAAATACATCTACTTCAACTCCGTCCGCAGCGGACATATGCAAATCTGGCGCATGAATTCCGACGGCAGCGACCAGGTGCAAATCACCAAGGGCGAACTCAACGACTGGTTCCCACACCTTTCGCCTGACGGCACGAAAATGGTCTTCCTCTCCTATCCCGAAGAAGTCGAGGGCCATCCCGAGAACAAAGATGTTCAGCTGCGCCTCATGTCGTTGGCCGACGGCAAAATTACCGTCTTAGCCAGACTCTTCGGCGGACAGGGCACGATCAACGTTCCGTCATGGTCTCCGGATGGCACGAAGCTTGCCTTCGTCAGCTTCGCCCTCATTCCCAAGGAATGACCGGTAGGTTCCCAATTGAACGGGCGTTTCTAACCGATAACAACTTCTTACTCTCGCCGTCAGCTCCTTCGAAATCAGCCTCGGCCCGGCGGTATCGGCATCTTTCTTTTAGATAAACGCTTCTATTGCAGTCCTCAAATCTCGCTCACATCCCCGCTCCACCCCAAACAATTTGGCGTTTGCGTTCGTCACTCGACTACCGGATGACGATTCGACCGTTCGCGAGCACCTTTCGCGCTTAGCGTTCTGACTGATTTCGCGGACGGGATGTGGTGGGAAGGCTGTCCGGGCCAGGAGTGTTTTTATGCTTTCTGAGCCCCGTCGTAAGGCTGTAGGTTTCGCCATCGCCAGTTTTGTTACGCTCAACTTAGCCTGTCTGTCCTTGCCCGCCCAGAACCCAGTGGGCGTAAGTCCGGCTAGGGCAGTTACATCAACCAGCGATAGTGACATCCTCGCTGATCCAGTTGAAAAAGAATTGCTTGACCTCGGTCGCTTTGGCGAGAGCATTCAAAACGTGCGCGCCGAGGTGCTTGGACTGCTCGCAGAGGAAAGTTCCTGCTCAGCATGGTTTCGGTCGGCCGAGCCGGAGGCGGCCGCCAAATTCCGCTCCTTGCGGTATGTCGTGGATTCAGCCGGTCCGGGCGAAATTCTGAAAATTCAGGAATTGCCCGATCCGGTTGTTACGATACAGCCATACGTTGCTCGCACCGGCCAAAATGTAGGCGCGGGTTCCATCATTACGCTCAACGCCCATGGCGCCTTTTTTCAGGAACTAGCTCGCGTTCGCACCCGCAATTCTCCTATTGATTTTACGTTCGAGACTAAATACCGCCTCCTGGTTGTCGGCAATCTCCCAGGTGGCAGTCCAGCAGCTCGGCTCCTTACGCTGCTCCATGAATTCGGGCATGTGATTGACATTCTCCCCATCGATGCGGGAGTGCCCGCCGGCCCAATGCTGTCTGTACGGAATACGGAAACCGTTCTTAGCCACTGCGGCTCCCAGATCCGGGCCCACGCCAAGAACATCCACAAATCTCGCGGTTCGCAGACCCTGTTAGCCTCTCGTCCGCCGGCACCGGCTGCCGAGACCCTCTGGCGCGCTGACCCCTCACAAAAATGGGAGAGACCACTCTTGCGTGGCCCGCGACCGTGATCCCCATCTTGGGTGGCTAGGTTTTTGAGGAGTTCTTGCGGCTACGCGCCCGGTCGCGCAGCAATGCTTCGCACGCGCGCAAGCACGCTTGTTCCATCGCCTCAGCCGTTGACCCTTGCTCGGCGTCGCTCGGCCGGAGCACGGCCGTGCCGTGCACGATTGCAAAAAGCTGGAAAGCCAGATCCCGATGTTCGGCTGGCGATCCGCCAAGTTCATTCGCCAGCAGCCGTTTTAGTTGCTCAAGAGAGCGCATCGGCAAGCCCTGCGCGTATCGGATGCCCCAATCCGTCGCAAGCAATCGGTACTCGTGGCGATGCTCGGAAGTAAATTTCAAAGTGCGCCCGCAAATGTCGAGCACTGAACGCGCACCCGACACGGAGTCGAACAGCTTCTGCCGCGCTCTTTCCTCCAGAAAATGTTTTAGGTCCTGCTTGTTTCGAAACCGCTGGTACAGCGTGGGGGTCGTAGTTCGCGCGGCTCGCGCCACGGCTCGCATAGTTACTGAACCTTCGCCCTGCTGGCTCCATATGCGATACGCCGCGTCCACAATTCGGCCTTCTAACGCCACATCCGGTTTGCGGGGCATCAGGTCCTCCTGCGGGAACGACTGAAGTATAGTCTTTACAGCGTTTAAGATACAGTGTATAAATAATAGAACTTAATCGATTTTCGTTTCTCCTGCCCGCGGTTATCGCTCAATGGAGAACTCTTTATGAGGTCTTATGTTTCGCTTTCAGTATTCCGTCTCAACCCAGGCCGAACCGCGCCTTTGCTGGGACGTCTTTTCCGACTGTCGCCGTTGGAACACCTTTGCCAACATTTATGGCGCTATTGACTGGACCGAAGGTCTCCCCTGGGAACCGGGCAGCCGGCTGGAAATAGAGGTTCTTCGCCCATTCTCAACGCGCATTGAACACGTCATTACAAGCTGCGTGCCCGCCAAACGGGTCGGCTGGATCGACCATGCCATGGGCGCTGCCTTGGCCCAGTGGGTGACTTTCGAAGGTCTTGCCCACGGCGGTTGCCGTATTCACACGTGGGGGGATTTGGTCCACGCGGGGCGACCCGTGGCGGGCCGCAAACCGGAGGACTTGATCACGGGATTCACGAAAGTCTGGTATGAGAATTTCCGTACTTTCTGTGACCAGATAGCCGGCGGAGCAGTTTTTCAGTCCAGCTCCATGTTGGTATTTCCTAGCGATTTTTGATCGATGCACGGAAAATTCCCACGGAAGCGCCCAGCACAACGTTTTCTATAGCCGATCTTGGGCCGGCTTCCGTGATTCATTTCGGGTTCTTGGCGCCGGCCAACAAGCCGTACAACTCGACGTGGTTCTTGGTCCCAAAATAAACGCGGCCATTGACGACGGTGGGTATCGCGAATCGCAGCGCCAGCCCGGCTTTGTCCCGATCGCGATTCTCGCTTTTCTTGCTGTCGTACAATTCGCGAGAAACATCTTCGGCGTCATAAGCGTACAGCCCTGCATTCATATCCGATCCATTCCACGTCTTGGACGACAGCACCCAGACAATTCCGTTTTTCGTTCCGTTCGCGGAAACCGTTGGGGTCGCGCCCGGGTCGGTAAATTTCGTGGAGCTTTTCGCGGCGGGCTCGGCGCCCAGCCGCCCGTTCTGCAAACGATAGTCGCGCAGCACGTCTCCGCTCAGGAAGTAGTACACGTGACCGTTCCAGTAGGCCGGCGCTCCGAACGAATCCACCCCAGCTTTCACGGCTTGCACAGCGTTTGAATCCTTTTCCGCCTTAAACTTCCCAAGATTCTCCCGGTCCAATTCGTAAATAATTCCAGCTTTTCCCGCTGCGAGAACCAGATGCGGGTGCTGCCCAGGCTGGTCCGGAAGCAGCAGCGGCGCCCCGGAACCAAAATCTCCATCGGTCTGGTTCAAGCGGTCCTGATCGGCAGGCGTGAAGTAGTCGCGAACTTCCAGTCCTTTTGCGGTGAATCCCAACTTGACCACCGAATCGCCGTAGTCCGGCCCGCCCCACGCAGCGGTAAACTTGCCATTGCCGGTGATGAGATAAATGTTTCCGTCGGAATCGGCTGCCGGCCCCGCGTCTCCTTGCCAAATTCCGCTCTCGCCCGCGTTCGGCGAAAGATTCACCACGCCCGCCTGCGCCAGAGTGTGCGCGTCATACGCGATCACCCATCCGTAGTAAGGCCGCTCGTCGCATGACGAAGCCCACGTGACAACCACTCTGCCGCCCGTCAAAAGCAACGCCGCGCGCTGATTCTCGCGCAAAGGATCGAATTCAATCGTGCCCTTGATGCCAAGGAATTTATCGCCCTTCACCTGGGCGTGAATTTCCACAGGGCCGCCGAACTTCTCAGCGCCCGTTGTAATCGCTAATGCGTGCAGTTTCTGCACGAAATGCGTTGCACCATCGGCTTCGCGTTCTTTAGTCCGCGCCAGCACGTAGAGAGTTCCACTCGGTAGGTCAATGACCGGCGTAGACGTAATGCCAATCTCGGGGCGGATAAACGGACACTGGACATCGAACGCCGCAACCGGTTGCGCTCCTTTGACAGAATCGAGAAAACTGACGCGCCACAACGGTTCAGCCGTCTTTCCATCCGCATCGAATGCGTAGACAGTGTCGTGCTCGGTGGCGACAAATAGAACGTTATGTTTGCCTTTGCCGGGTATCTCGACATTGGGCACGTAGAGTGGCTGCGCGTATACATCGCCTTCCACGTCATAGGAAAGAATCTTTCCAAATTGCGCGGAGTTTACATTTTGTGGCGTGAGAATCGTTTCGTGCAGATTTGCGCCGGTCCGCGCATTGTCGTACTGGGAAGTAAGAACCTGGCCGCAAGCTGAACCCGCCGCCAGCAACGCTCCCGCGGACCAAGTCGCTACCGCTTGAAGTGAACAAACCATGCCGCACCCCCTGCGCTTATCCTCCTACTGACGCCAAACAGCGCAAAACGTTTCCGGCTCTAGCCCGGACTCTGGCCCCATCCTCTACGGCCAGTCGCCGGTTGCGCCCTGCCGAACTTGCAGCGCGATCAAATACTTCCCGTCTTTTCCGCCGATCGGATACAAATTGGCTCGGCCCGGTGTGCGTGGATCGTCGTATTCCACAGAGAGCATTACGTCCGGATGGTGATTGAATTTCTCCCAATACTCCGCCGGGACATTCGGGAGCGGCGAAAATCCGATGGACTTGATGAATTCTTTCGAGTGCCCTTCCAGGTCGACACGGACGAAATGTCTTTTGTAATCATCGGTCGCGTCGTCCCAATCGACCAGTGCTTTCGCCGCATCCAAATCTTTCTTGTCGTGTGTTGCCAGAAACGCTCGCGCGAACTCTTGCTGCTCCGCGGTTCCGCCTGGCCGAATCAGCGTTGGCTTTCGGCATCCGACCAACACTGTGCCGGCCGCCAATACGGCCAGCAGACCGGCTACCCACCTAACCTTCATGAAACACTCCTTCGTGCGCCCGTACTTCGATTCTCTTCCGCCTAATCTAATCTCGTTTCTGTCGTCGCCGGAGTGGGCGGGTCCGCCAACGGCGCCGATTGTGTAATACTCCTTTTCTCTGAGGGTTCCGATGTCTGAAGCAACCAGCGCCAGCGCCGCCATCGATCTCTATGTGGCCCGCGAAAATCCGGCTCTCGTCCATGTGATGGACGCCCTCCGTGCCCTGGTGAAAAAAACGGTGCCAGTCGCCCGCGAAGCGATGAATCCCTGGGGCGTCCCCATTTTTGAATGGAACGGCCCGCTTTGCTACCTTCGCGTCGGAAAGAAGCATGTCACGTTTGGTTTTCCGCGTGGCGCTTCCATGAAAGATGCCGGCAAACTCCTCGAGGGCGAAGGCAACAACCTGCGCCATGTAAAAATCAAGGACGTCGCCGAGATTCGCAATCCGCATTTGAAGGCGCTGCTCCTCGAGGCAAAAAGCCTCAACGACAAAACGCCTGTCGCCAGGAATCTGCGTCCAACGGATCAGCTGCGCAAGAAGTCCCGCACCAAAAAGATTTCCTCGGCGCGTCAGCGCGCGTGGGAAAATCTGGAGTGAGCGCGGACGTCGCACGACAATTTCTGGGGGCCTCTATGAACTTTCGGCGCAGCGCCGCCTTTCTCGTTTCGATTGCCGCAATCGCGATAGCCGTTATTCTCGTGCTCCATCGCCCAGCCCTCGCGCAGCAGCCGGAAACGCCCCGCTCCCAGCAGACTCTAACTATCGAAGAATATGATCCAAAATCGACGCTCGTTGTTCCTGAGCACAAGCTCGATCGCTCGAAATTTCCATTCATTGACATTCACAGCCATCACTGGAACCCCACGCCGCAGGACGTCGACGAACTCATCAAAGGCATGAACTCCATCAATCTGCAGGTGATGGTCAATCTCAGCGGCGGCACCGGCGACCGCTTGAAGCGCACTGTGGAAGTGATGAAAGGCCGCTATCCGAACCGCTTTGTGGTTTTTGCGAACATGGATTACGGTGACCTCGATCAGCCCGGCTTCAGTGAACGCGTCACGAAGCGTCTTGAAGAAGATGTGAAAAACGGCGCGCAGGGCCTGAAGATCTTCAAAGACTTCGGCATGGAGCTGCATTACAAAAATGGCGAACGCGTGCATGTCGACGATCCGGCGTTCTCGCCCGTGTTTGAAAAATGCGCGGACCTTGGCGTCCCCGTGCTCATTCACGTCGCGGAGCCTTCGGCGTTTTTCGATCCCTGGGACAAGTACAACGAGCGCTGGCTCGAGTTGAAGCAATTTCCGCAGCGGGCGCGGCCACCCTCGAAATATCCTCCGTTTGAGAAGCTGATGACGGAACGAAATCATCTTTTCGCGATGCACCCGCGAACGAAATTCATCGCCGCGCATTTGGGTTTTCATGGCAACGATCTTGGGCGACTTGGAAAACTTTTCGATGAGTACCCCAACGTGTATGTGGACATCGCCGCGGTTCTTGCCGAGCTCGGCCGCCAGCCCTATTCGGCTCACGATTTCCTGACGAAATATCAGGACCGCGTGCTGATGGGCAAAGACATCTACGAAGTGAACGAATACAAATGGTATTTCCGCTGCCTCGAAACGCGCGACGATTACATCGAGTATTACCGCAAGCGCCACGCCTTCTGGCGCATCTACGGCTTCCAGCTCGACGACGAAGTCCTGAAAAAGATCTACTACAAGAACGCGGTCAAGCTCGTTCCAGGGATCGACGGCAAGGCATTTCCGAAGTAGAGGGAAATTCCGGCAGAGGCCCCCTCCCCCTGTTTTCCGTAAGTATTGATTTTAAACAAATTATCAGGCCGACTTCTTGTAAGTATTGGGACGTGCGGGCCGCAGTCTTCACTTGATTACGCAAAAAAGTAAGTATATATACGGCAAATTTGTAAACGCGAATCGTCTGCCTGGCCAATTCGCGGAAGCGGGACACCGACGGCTGGTGGCCGAATACTTTCGGCAAATCCATGGAGGCGAAATTATTCACCTTTAGATACTCAGACTACTTCTCCGACCAGGGCGGTTTGACGCCGGTCATGCGGGCGTAGGCGATGAGTTGGCCCATGTGCTCGTTGTCGTGTACGAGGATGCGTAGGTACATGCCGTCGACAGTGGAGTCACGGCCGTTGACGCGAACTTTGCGCTGAAGGTCCGCGGGCTTGAGGGCCAGATGCGCCTGCTTCACGGCGTCGAACGAACGCTTCAGCCACTTGATGACTTCGGCTTTGGAGGTCACCGAAGTGTCGATTCCTTCTTTCATGTCGTCAGGATATTTCGGGCCGGTAACGCTTAGCAGATAAAAACCCGCGGTAGCGATGTGCATGTAAACTTCGCTGGTGGAACGAACGCCGGGCGCGGGGCGCCAGGTGAACTTGTCTTCGGGCGTCGCTTCGGCCAGTGCGATCAATTGACGCTCGGCGTGTCGCAGCTCGCCATCGTAGCCTTGCCACAAACCTTCATACGGGTCATCCGCCTTAGCTTGCGCTTGCGTTGAACGAGCGCCCGCCAGGCCGACCAGTCCCACCGCAATCATTACCGCAAAGAGTCTCTTCATTTCCGCCCCCTTCCGTCGAGCCATCCCGGCAATCCTATCGTAAAGACGCGCGCGACGGCTTCTTGGTGGTTCTTATCGAGCCTTACCCGATTGAATTTGCAATTATTCCAACGGCAACGATTTGGGTCGCGCTGGTGTCTAAGACTGCAAGCTACCGAACCTCTTACGTTCTAACCCGTGGCGGGTAGGAATCTGCCGGTCTGAAGGAGTGCCCATGCCCCGAAAGTCGATGGTTCTACTATGCGTTGCAATTTTGGCGAGCGCAGGCTGCGCGCACAAGTCTGCGCGCTACATGCGGGATATGGCCGTAGACGACGCGGAAACAAATGAGTACTCGCAGACGACGGCGTATTCCGCGGTTCAAAGCAAAATAGCACCCGCTTATGCGCGGATACGCGCCGCCATGCTGGAGGCACCAGTCTTTGCCGCTTCGCGTTACGTGGCAGTTCATCACAAGCTGGAAATCGTCGAACCGGGCACGGGATTGGCGAAATCGATCGAAGCGGTTGTCGCGTACTGTGGAACCATTCAGTGCGAGCTGCTTACGTCCAGTGTTACCAACGAAACCGCCGTATTGTCCCCAGCGGGAAATATCTCCGCGCGCGTGGCCCCGCAAGACTTGACTAAATTTCTCGATTTCGTCGGCAAACAGGGAAAGATTTCGCAGCACTCCACGGAATCGGAAGACAAAACCGCCGCGGTCGTTGACGTCGAAGCCAAGATAAAAAATCAAACCGACTTCCGCGACAGCCTGCGCAAAATGCTGGCGAAGCCCGGGGTGGGCGTCGCGGACCTTCTGCAGATTCAGGAAAAGCTTGCCGAAGCGCAAGCTGAGCTGGACAGCGAAGCCACGCAGCGCAAAATCCTCGCCAACGAAACCGAGAAAGTTTTCGTTGAAATTGCCTTCCGCTCCGAGCAGCGCACCATCAGTCGCAGCGCCTTCGCGCCCATCGGTGACGCCCTCCGCGAATCCGGCTCCGTGCTCGCGGAAAGCCTCGCCGCGCTCATCACCGCCATCGCCGCCATTGTCCCCTGGCTTATCTTTATCGTTCCGGGTGGTTGGCTCCTGGTGCGATTCGTGCGAAAGTTACGCAGCAAGAGAGCAGAACGCAAGGCAAGTTCCCCGACCAATTCCCCCGGTCAATGACACGCGGCGGAGGTTTTGCATGCGGCACGCAAGCTTTTTCGCGGTAGCTCTTCTTTGTGCTTCTGGGGCCTGGGCACAGGCCGGCGGCACGCCACCCGAACACGAAGCGGTATTTTACCCGAGCGGAAAATTGCAAATCGAGGCGTACGTCTACCGACCCGAAGGCCCCGGGCCGTTTCCCGTCGTGATTTATAACCATGGGTCGCGGGCGGGGCGCGAGCGAACGGAAATGCCGTTTACCTACGTCGGCAAAATGCTGGCGGCAAGCGGCTATCTGGTGTTGGTGCCGGAGAGGCGCGGTTATGGAAAATCCGAAGGAGTTCCTTTCAGCGAAGAGATTGGAGAAGATCGCGGGCCGCGTTACGTGGCTCGCCTGCATCAGGAAGCTGACGACGCAATCGCCGCCGCGGAATTCGCGAAGACGTTGCAAGGCGCGGATTCTTCGCGGATCGTCGTGATGGGATGGTCGTTTGGAGGGATTGTGAGTGTCTTTGCCGCAAGCCGCAGCGCACTATTCCGTGCCGTCGTGGATCAAGCCGGTGGCTCATTGAGCTGGGACGGCAGCCCTCAGTTGCAGACAGCGTTGAAAGAGGCGGCGGGGAAAGTCAGCGTTCCTCTGCTCGGAATGGTTGCGGAGAACGACCGGACAACCGAATCCGTGAAATCCGTGGTTAGCCAGGCAAAGAAGCATGGCGCCGCCGCACGGCTCATTGTTTACCCCGCATTCAAGCCGCGCGAAAATCCCGGGGGTATTGCGCCTGGCCACATGATTTTCACCGCGCAGGGCGTTGGCCTTTGGGAATCCGATGTGAAGGATTTCCTGAAACGCGAAATGGCGGTGTCGCCGGCGTCGCAGTAAAGCTGTTCCGAAATACACGGCTGCAGGTTTTTTTGGCGGAGATGGCGTTCTCCAATACCGCAAGGAGCCGCGACAAACGAAAACAGCCCCACCCTAGCACAACCCGCAAGGATGGCTACCGGCGCGGCGAACTTTCCAAAACTTCCGGCTAAATGACGCCGGGTATGTGCTCCCGCTCGCTCGCAAGGGCCCGTCTAAGCGCGTGTTGCCTGTGTGCCCATACCCTTACGCACGGGAATTCGAAGGAGAGAAGAGATGAAAACACTGGCTCATTGGGCCGTTTGTGCATGTTTGCTGGCTGGAGCAAGCGGTCGCCTTTCCGCGCAGGAATCCGCCGCTCCCGCAGGCCAGCCCGAAGATAAAACCGCAACCAGTTACGACATGAAAGCGCAGGCGGCGCTCGACCTGCAGCAGATGCAACAGAAATTCACTTCACTCGCGCAGGCGATTCCTCAGGAGAAATACAATTGGCGGCCTGATCCCCAATCGCGCTCGATCGCGGAAATGTTTCTACATACAGCGGGGGCAGGATTTGGTTTTCCCAAGATGTTGGATGTCGTTGCGCCCGCCGGCTTTGACGGCAAAGGATTTGATAAAACTACAACCGACAAAACAAAAATTATCGAGTGGCTGAACAAGTCGTTCGCGCATTCGATTGCCGCAGCGAATGGCATCACCAACGCCGACTACGCCAAGCTCGTGCCCAAGCTCGGCCCTGGCGCAAATCAAGGCGACGTGATCTATCTGCTGGTCGTGCACCAGCACGAACAGCTCGGCATCGCCATCGCTTACGCGCGCTCCGTCGGTGTCGTTCCTCCCTGGACCGCCGACGCCTTGAAGAAAAGCAAAGGCAACTGAAGACAGCCTTCAATCAAAAATACTTCTCAAAATGTCAGAAATTTCTTGCAGGGTTTGAAGCTCGTGCGCCACAAACCACCCAGTCAGCCGGACGCCGTCCCTGATTTTTTCGTAGCGCACGCGGGTCTCAGAGAATTGACTGAAGATTTCCTGCAAAATCTCTGCCCCGTGTACCTTGCTACGCTGTTCATGTTCATTTACCGGGGATGCCTTGTCACAGTACCTTTCTGATTGCTTCAATTTTGCTTCGATAGCGGCCCTGATGTCCGTCTCGGCCACCGGTGTTGCCGCGCTAGTGTCAAGAGTTGCTAGGACTTCGGCGATTGCCCTTGGCTCGAGCAAGTAGTTTTCGTACATACGCCGAGCCAACCACTTTATTGGATTCTTGCTGAGTTTTTCGAGGGCTGTCCGTTCCTGAGCATTCCTACATTCCAAGTCGAGCATGAACCGGATCGCCGGTGGCACGAGACGCACACCCACCAAGCCCTATCCACAGATCTGAGGAAAACTTCTCAAAAAAAGTTTTGACAGGGACTTGACGAAATCCGGAATTCCGGTATACTGACCTTCGGTTCGAGGGCTTGCCAAAGTCCTTGTGCCAATCAGGGGATTCACGGTCGGATCTGTAGGGCAATCGCAAGATCCTAGAGTGAGGTACCTACGAGCAACACGGGCTAGAACTTGTTGAGCTTCGCGCGGAATCGCTAAGAAATAGCGATTGTGCCCGGCGCTCGACGCCGGGTTTTTTATTTTCTGGGGACCTTTTGAAAAAAAAGGGAACCAGAAAAGCTGAGCTGGAAGGCAACGATCGCACCGCGGTCAGTAAGTCCCACCAGACAAGTCCTGAAACTTTCAGGGCATTCCGATGGACTCGGAACGAAACGTTCTTTGACAACAGAAAGGCTGGCAAATCCACGCCGACAATCGTGACCTGATTACGGTCAGGCATGACGCCATGGTGTGGGTTATTACAAGTTCTGCTCGAGTTGAGCAGTGCTGTGGAATTACAAGGCGAACTAACCAACAAGCCGGGTAATCGCTGTTCGGAGCGAAGTGCTGAAAGGCATGGAGCGAAGAGGAGCGGGGACTTGGTTCTTTCAGTTGGCGCATAGTCGAAAGCCGACTTCTGGGTTACCCATCCGGAAGGGGGATGTATGGAGATGCGCTGGCTGTAACGTCGATATGCCGGATCTAAGCAATCCGGCGCAACACAAGACGGGTTGAGTAAGTTTTATGATTAAGCTACTAAGAGCGTACGGTGGATGCCTTGGCGCTAGAAGGCGATGAAGGACGTGGCAAGCTGCGAAAAGCCTCGGGGAGCCGCAAGCAGGCTTTGATCCGGGGATGTCCGAATGGAGAAATCCAACGGGATGAACTCCCGTTACAGCAGGCTGAATACATAGGCCTGTATGAGCTAACGCAGGGAAGTGAACCATCTCAGTACCTGCAGGAAAATAAATCACAGAGATTCCGAAAGTAGCGGCGAGCGAAATCGGAACAGCCCAAACCCAAGTGCTTGCATTTGGGGGTTGTAGGACCGCATAAGTAGAGTTACCAAACTGGTTGCTACGCGAACCCGAAGGAAAGCGGGACCGTAGAGTGTGAAAGTCACGTAGCGGAAAGCAAACCAGACTCGAAGCGGTATCCTGAGTACCACGAGACACGTGTAATCTCGTGGGAAACTGGGGAGACCACTCTCCAAGGCTAAATACTCTCTAGCGACCGATAGTGAACCAGTACCGTGAGGGAAAGGCGAAAAGCACCCCTGCGAGGGGAGTGAAATAGAACCTGAAACCGTATGCTTACAAGCAGTCGGAGGGCCATGCGTAGACTTCGGTCTATGAAAGCCTGACGGCGTGCCTCTTGCTTAATGAGCCGGCTAGTTAATGTCACGTGCAAGGTTAAGCGCAAGCGAGCCGTAGCGAAAGCGAGTCCGAATAGGGCGACAAGTACGTGGTATTAGACGCGAAGCGGGATGATCTACCCTTGGCCAGGTTGAAGGTCGCTTAACCGCGACTGGAGGACCGAACAGGTGTGAGTTGAAAATCGCTCTGATGAGCTGAGGGTAGGGGTGAAAGGCTAATCAAATTCCGTGATAGCTCGTTCTCCCCGAAATGTCTTTAGGGACAGCCTTGCATGAATTCCCACGGTGGTAGAGCTCTGAATGGACTAGGGACCAACTCAGGTTACCGAATCCAATCAAACTACGAATGCCGTGGAGAACTGTGCGGGAGTGAGACTACGAGGGATAAGCTTCGTGGTCAAAAGGGAAACAGCCCAGATCGCCAGCTAAGGTCCCTAACTATGTGCTAAGTGGTAAAGGAAGTGTATTCGCTCGGACAGCCAGGAGGTTGGCTTAGAAGCAGCCATCCTTTAAAGAAAGCGTAACAGCTCACTGGTCAAGCGGATATGCACCAACAATCCAACGGGGCTCAAGCACATGACCGAAGCTGCGAAATTGTACTTTGTACATTTGGT
>Ga0247694_1000038_pt1 | contig 56887 bp, 46 predicted proteins | sample CNK35_metaG_FD_182736 | JGI IMG/M metagenome (GOLD analysis project Ga0247694, IMG submission 182736) | Soil microbial communities from Purdue University Martell Research Forest, Indiana, United States - CNK35 | ecosystem: Environmental > Terrestrial > Soil > Temperate forest > Bulk soil...
ACTCCTTCATCACCGATCTGCTCAGCGCCGGAAATCCGCAAGTCTTGGACAATCTCAAAGCCGAACACGGCATCAGCGCCAACGATGCAACTCACCGCCTTGCCCTCGCGACAATCGTCGACGTTCCGGTTGGCCGCGGCCGCTGGGTAGGCCGCGACATGAACCGTGCACTAGACGCCATCGTCGGCGGTTGGTCCATCTCGACGATTCTGACGTTCCAGACCGGCACACCCCTCACGCTGGGCCTCGCCGATGCGCGTCTCGCGGATGGCACCCAGAGGCCGGACGTGACCTGCTCGCAACTCACGACGGGTATCAGTTACCACCAGGCTGCCGCTACCGGACTGCCGATCCTCAACGAGTCTTGCTTCGGCGATCCTGGCGATCAAGTCCCGGGGAATGCGCCACGCTACTTTTCCAATCTCCGTAGCAACGGTATCCACAATTCCGATCTTTCCTTCAGCAAGGAATTCACGATTCGCGAAGGCATGAAGCTTCAGCTGCGCGGAGAATTCTTCAATTTTACCAACACGCCGCGCTTCGCTTCGCCCAACACCGCGGTCGGCGACTCGCAGTTCGGCCAGGTCACCAGCACGCTCGGTTCGCCGCGCCATACCCAAATCGGCGTTCGCTTCGAATTCTAGGACGCCACATGAAATCGCACGCGAAAGCATGGCTCAACATCGCGGCAGTGTCCACAATCTGCCTCGCCGTGCCTTCGCGTGCAGACGACCCACAACAAAACTGGACGCACTTCGTACGCATCGGCGCCTACGGTCTTTCGCCGGTAAATTCCGGCAAGATCGTTAGCGACGCTACAAACACCCGCGTTTTCGGCATCGAAGTTGACAACGACATTCCTGGCCGCTACGAAAGTTTTCTCGACCCAACCGAAAAACTGGCCGCCATCAAATCCGTCGCCGAAAAAGCCCATCAAGCCGGCAACAAGGCCTTCGTCTACATCGCCGGCACCGAATGCATCACGGCAAACGCCGACAAGGTTGCCCACTCCGTCGTAAAAGATCATCCCGATTGGCTTCAGCGCAAAATCACTGGCGAACCCGCCGTCTTCACGGGCGGCGCCGCCTTCTGGATTCGCGAAGGCGACGAAGATGTCTGGATCAGTCCCTATGCCGAACCCTGGCGCAAACAATACATGGAGCGCGTTCGCCAGATCGCCGCGACCGGAATTGACGGCATTTACGTCGATATCCCTTACTGGATGACCCATTTCGACGGCTGGGAAGATACCTGGGCTAGCTTCGACGATTTCACAGTCGCAGCTTTCAAACAGCAAACCAATCTCGACGCGCGTAAGGATTTAAAGCTAGGCGATTTCGCTGATCCCAACTTTCGCAAGTGGATTGACTTCCGCATCGCCACGTTTACAGAGTTTCTGCGTCAGATCCGTGAGAACGCTCGTACCGTCAATCCTTCCATCATGGTGATTCCTGAGATTTATCCCGGCATCGAGGAAGAAGCAGTTCGTGTCGGCGCCGACGTCTATCAACTTTATGGCGTCGTCGACGCTGTTGCCCACGAATATGAATTTGGCAGCGGCGACCATATGGCCGGATCGCGCACCCAACTCGACTGGCTCCTCTATCAAGTCGGCATGTCGTCGTTCCGCGCCTTTGCGCAGGGCAAAGCCACGTGGCTCCTTAACTATTCCTGGGACGGCGACAAGTCCGTCGATGCGCGCGAAGCCATGAAAACTCTCGCCTCCTCGCAAATCATGGCCGGTGTCAATTTCTGGGATGCGCCCGGCCACTCCATGGCCGGTTCGAATGACGCCCCAACTCGCATCGAAATTTTTCGCTGGATTGAGCGCTATCAAGACGCACTGTATCGCCCGCGCACGCCCATCCATCCCATCGGCGTTTATTTTTCTCCCGCTTCCCGCAATTACGACGGCGCCCGTTTCCTGCCATCGTTTCGCGGCACGGTTTTGCTCCTGCTCCAGTCGCATCGTGAATTCCAAATCGTCACGCCGCGCACGCTCTCCTCATTTCGCGGTCCGGCCCTAATTCTCCCCGATGTTTCGCAAATTTCGTCCACCGAGAAGGAGCAATTCAACGGTTTCACAAGCCATGGCGGACGCTTGTTGATAACCGGCGCCGATTCGGCAAACTTGCCGGATTCCCCGCAAATCACTCGCTCGGCTTCATCGCCGGGTGCCTCTCATCTTGCTCTCTTGGAGAAGGACTTTATCCAGGCTTCGCAATCATCGAATCTCGAACTGCTTGACGCCCTCCCACACGATCGCGATCTCCGCATCGAGGCTTCGCCGTACGTAGTTTCCTACGCCGCTCAAGTAGACGGCAAACTCCACGTTTTTCTTTCTAATTTTGCAGGTGTTGTGCCCCACAAAAATGTTCGTCCCACGCCCGAAAGCGCCGCACGAATCGTTGTTACTGCACGCCCCTCCGCCACGCTCACTTTTGTCCCGTTCCTTGGGACCGAGCAGATTCTTCAGGGCGAGCGTTCCGGCGAACAGCTCATCTTTCATCTGCCGCCGTTCGATCGCGGAGCGGTGGCCTGGCTCAACAACTCCAAGTAAACTCTTTCTTTTGCCGGCGGCAACTTCAGGGAGACACGCGTGACGCTTTCACCGGGAAAACAAAAGGGCCTCGCAGCGCTTTCCACTGACCGCAGCATCATCGCGGCTCTAGCTATCGATCAGCGCAGCGCCCTTCGCAAACTTTTCGCAAAAGCGTCCGGCCGCGCGGCAGGTGATATTCCGGCTGATCTGCTCGCCAATTTCAAATCTCACGTCAGCCGGATTCTTACGCCCCACGCTAGCGCCATTCTCCTCGATCCGGAATTAGGTGTCCCCGCCGCCGCCGCGCGCGCTCCCAAAACCGGGCTCCTGCTCGCCTACGAGCAGACCGGTTACGACAAATCCGTTCCCGGACGTCTCCCCCGCCTTCTCGATGGTTTCTCCGTCGCAAAACTTCGCGCCCTCGGCGCCGACGCCGTCAAAATCCTTCTCTACTATTCGCCGTTCAGCGCCTCGGCAATCAACACGCAAAAGTATGCGTGGGTTGAACGCATCGGCCAGGAATGTTCCGCTGCCGACATTCCTTTTTTTCTGGAACTCGTCAGCTACCACGACGACATGGACGAAAAGGGGCCCGAATTTGCGCGCATCAAACCCGATGTCGTCGTGCGTTCCGTCGAGGAGTTTTGCAATCCCCGTTACGCCGTCGACGTCGTCAAAGTCGGCGTCCCGGTGAACATGCACTTCGTCCGGTCTGCAGAAGTTGTAAGGGACAAGTCGCTCTACACTCGCCAGGAAGCCGCCGCCCATTTTCGCCGCGCCTCCGATGCCTGTTCGCTCCCATTTATCTATTTGTCCGAAGGCGTTTCGAACGAGACCTTCGCCGACGCTCTCGCCATCGCGGCAGAGGCGGGCTCCGAATTTTCCGGCGTCCTCTGCGGCCGAGCCACATGGCAGGATGGAGTTTCAGCCTTCGTCCAGCACGGCGAAACCGCGCTCGACGCCTGGCTCAACAACCAAGGCGTAAAGAATATCCAGAATGTGAACGCCGGCCTCGCCGCCGCGCGTCCCTGGAACGCGAAGCGTTCGGCTCGCTCAGAAAGGACGACCTAGGCGCCCTCGTCATGTTTCTCTGCGTCAGCCCAAATCCGGCCAACGACAAGCGCATGACTCTCCCTGCGCTTATTCCTGGAGAAATTCATCGCGCGCAGACCGTACAAGCTTTCCCAGGAGGCAAATCTACGCACGTCGCTATGGTTCTAAAAGCGCTCGGCGCAGAGCCTCACTGGATCGGTTTGTGCGGCGGATCAACGGGTTCCGCACTTCTCGCTGGGTTGAATGAGCTTGGAATCAAAGCTCAAGCATCTTCCACAGCCGTGGAAACGCGCACCAATCTCGAAATTATTGACCACGCTGGCGTCGTGACCGAAATTCGCGAACCAGGCTCGCCCGTTTCTGCCGCCGAACTGTCCACGTTCGAACGCGCCTGCAACGAACTGTTCGAAAAGGGCAAGGAATCCACTACCGTGATTTTCTCGGGCAGCCTCCCCGTTGGCGCCCCAAACAATTTCTATGCAAAACTGATCGTCGCCGCCCGCGCCGCGGGTTGCCGTACTTTTCTGGACACCAGCGGCGAACCTTTAAAACTTGCGCTCGCGTCGCATCCTGATTTCGTTAAACCCAATCGAGACGAAGCGGCGACCGCGCTTGATCTTAAACTCACTTCGCGCGAATCCACGGCGAATGCACTTTCCCAATTTCTCTTGTACGGTGCGTGCAGCGCGGCAATCAGCCTTGGCGCAGACGGGATGATTTACGCTCCCGAGAAAAATGCACCATTTTGTTTTGCACCTGCTGTTTCCTTGAACCCCAAATCAACCGTTGGTTGCGGCGACGCCGCACTCGCCGGCTTCGCTTTTGCTTTGTCGGCCGGCTCCTCGGCCGAAAATGCCCTTCGCACAGCCGCCGCCTGCGCCGCCGCGAACTGTCTCGCCGATTCGCCCGGCGCTATCGACAAAGATGTTATGGACAAATTCCAAAGCCAGATCCGCGTCGAAACATTTATCGCGGGCCCTTAATCCGGTCGGCTTCGAACATCCTCTAAAAAACTGGAACCCAAAGTGTTCTAAACTTACTGTCAATCGCTCGGAAGTCGCCTTCATCTCAATCGTCGAGGAAACGAAATGTCCGCTCCCAGTACGCCGGTCCGCAGCATCCACACACTTGCCGAGATTCTCTCTCAGCCCGAAATATGGATAGCCTGTCAGCGCCAGCGCGCGTCCGATTCCGCATTCAAGTCCGCTGCGGCACGGCTTGGTGCGGCAAAGGAAATTTTATTCGTCGGATGCGGCTCGAGCCTGTATCTCGCGGAATCTGCGGCCGTAGCGTGGACGTCTGGTACTGGCCGCCACACTCGCGCCCTTCCTGCATCGGAATTACTCCTGTTTCCGAAATTGTGCCGGCTCGACGTCCCGGATTTGCATGCCATCGTTATCTCTCGTTCCGGGAAAACTTCTGAGGCGGTACGCGCGGCCGATTTTCTGACGAACAAGCAGCATTTGCCGACCATCGGTATCACCTGCGCCGTCGACTCAGAGCTTGCCAAATTCTGCGATCTTACCGTCGCGCTGCCCACGGCCGACGAGAAAAGCATGGTCATGACGCGTTCGTTCACTTCCATGCTCCAACTTCTCGTTGGTCTCGCGGAATCGCAGCGCGGCGATTCTCCTTCGACATCGAGTGTGGAAAAAGTGTCGGCGGCGCTTGGCTCCCGGATTCAAGCGATGAACGAACGCATCGAGTCGTTCGTGGCGAAGCATACGTTCGCTGACTATGTCTACCTCGCTCAGGGGCCGTTCTTTCCTGTGGTGCGTGAAGCGGCGCTCAAAGTAACGGAGATGTCGTGTTCGTATGCGCAGCCTTACCACACGTTGGAATTTCGTCACGGTCCGAAGTCCATCGTCGCCCCGGAAACTTGCCTCACTTTTTTCCTGAGCGACTCGGCCATGCAAGCCGAAAGCGAAGTCCTTGTTGAGATGAAACAACTTGGCGGAACAATTGTCGCGATTTGCAATCGCGCGCCGGATTCGATCCGCGGCTATGTCGATCTGTTGATTGAACTTGAAGCAAATGTTCCGGAACTCGCGCTAATGGCCCCGTTTCTTGTTCCCGCCCAACTTTTCGGTTTTCATACTGGCATGAAAAAAGGGTTCAATCCAGACGAGCCGAAAAATCTCAGTCGCGTCGTTATTCTCGACTGAAACGAATTGAAATATTTCATGGGCTCTTTGCGCAAATTCGATTTCAGTGTCGTCGGCGAGTTGAATCTCGATCTTGTTCTCTACGGTCTTCCGGCTGAGCTCGAGCTCGACCGTGAACACATCGCATCGGACATGCGACTGACGCTCGGCAGTTCGTCTGCGATCTTTGCCCACAATCTTGCATTGCTCGGCAACCGCGTCGCATTTCATTCCGCCATCGGTGCCGACGCGCTTGGCGAACTCTGCCTGAGCCGGCTGGCTGAGAGCGGTACTGACGTGTCCGCCGTGCGCAAATTTCCTGACGAGCAAACCGGGCTCACCGTGATTCTCCCGCGGCCGGTAAAACGCTACATTCTTACGTTCCCGGGTGTGATGGCCGACATGCGCTTCGAAGATCTCGACCTCGATTTTGTTTTCAATGCGCGCCATTTACACATTTCTTCGTTATTTCTGCAGCGAGCGCTGCGGCCTCGCGTCGCCGAACTGTTTCGGCTCGCGAAACAAGCCGGGCTCACGACTTCGCTCGACACCAATGACGACCCGGATGGCCGGTGGGATTTGGACAACGAGATCTTCAAACATCTTGATGTCCTTTTGCCCAACGAGAGCGAGGCGTGCCGTCTGGCGAAGAGTGACACACCGGAAGCCGCACTCGAAACGCTTGCGAAAAGTGTGCCGCTTGTCGCCATGAAGCGTGGTGAAAAAGGCGCGGTCGCAAAACGCGGCGACGTCGAAGTCGTGTCGCCACCTTTTCGGGCAAAAGCCGTCGATTCAATCGGAGCAGGCGACAGTTTTGACGCGGGTTTTCTCCATCAATATATTCGCGGCGCGTCGCTCGAAGCTTGTCTCCGTTTTGGCAATCTTACCGGCGCTTTGTCGACCACGCGACAGGGTGGAACGGAAGCATTTCGCGATGCTTCGCATCGTGCCGAGTTTCTAAGTCGTTGAAGCCGCGTCGGAGTTCCTGTCGCTATTGAAGCGGCGTAACCTCCAACAATAGACTTCCTCGAAAGTCGACGCTGAGTGTCGGGTCCGTTCCTCCCGTAGTTGGCCCTGCAACAGTGCCGTAGTTTTTGTTATTCACGTAGTCCACGACGCTATACTGCTTCGCTTCGAGCCCTCGCAGTTCGATTGTTCCTTTATACAGGCCGGTTTTTCCGCCCGTTTTTCCGTGTGGCTCCGCTGCGTAAAAGGCATAAAAGGTCTTTCCGTCCTTCGCGATGGCGTACGCCTCCGGAACGTCGTAGCCGTAGACATATAAATCGAGAAATTGCCCCTTCGACAGCATTTTCTGGTTGTAGAGCCCGATCCATTTCTTCCATTCAGGTTCTTTTTCCGCGTTCAGGTAAACATTCGAAAATTTCTTCCCGTAGTCGGGCCACGTGAATTTTGTTCCCAGCACGCCGCCTGTTCCGAGGGTCGAGGCGAAATCGCTGCCCGTGTCCTGCTCTTCTCCGCCGCTCGGCTGCGAAATCTGCGTCAACTCGACGTGGTCTCCGTAAATTGCCGCCGTGGGCCCCAGAAGCGCTTTGTACATTTTCATGCGACGCCGCACTTGCACGGAGCCGACGGGATCGGCGGTCACTGCCTGATCCATGTAGCGGAACCACGCGAGGCTCGGAGGAGTGCCGCAAGGACAGCTCTGCGTCACGCTCTCGGCTTTCAACGCGCGGGTGGTTTCAAAAATAGTTTTGTACACATCACCCATCGCGTTAACCGAATCGTACGGCGATTTGTGATGATGCGCCGGGTTGTAGCATTTCGGCGTGGAGTAAATGTTGTCGAGCTTGTGTCCGTCGAAATCCCATGTACGAATCATGCGCTCGGTCAATTGCTTGTAATAGTCCCGCACTTCCGGAACCGCGGGGCAAAGCGTGGCGAGGTTGCGCGTCATCCGCGCGTGCTTTCCCTTCTCATCGAGAATCAGCCAATCTGGATGCTCCTTCACAACATCCGAGACAACATATTTGTGATCTCCGTATTTGTGCTGGCCGTCCTCCACCGCCAGCGGCAGCCACCATAGCTGCATCTTGATTCCTTGCGCGTGAAAATCGCGAACCAGTTTTTGAATTGCGCCGCCGGGAAACGTGTCCGTTCTCGGCTGCCAGTCGCCATAGTTGTTGAACCAGCGGTCATCCAGCGTGGCCCAGTGAATTCCCAGTTCCTTGAGCTTCGGAATCGTGTCGGTCATCTGTTTGGGCGTGACTTCCGATTCGTAGCCCCAGCCGCACCAGCTCACCGCGTAATTCTCGTCGTTGTTCTTTGGCTTGCTCAGCCCTTCGCGCTCGACCGCTTCAGACCAGGTATGGAGCGGTTCGTAGTAGTCCCCCTGGTAGACAGAGACGAAGGCGCGCGGAGTTGCAAACGTCTCGCCGGGCTTTAGCGTCACGTCGGCAGGCACGCGAACGCTTGCTTCCACTCGGCCGTCTCGGGTTGTTTGCACTGGAATCGACACTGGCAGCGGCAGCGTTTCGATATGGCCAATGGCAACGCCCTGAGTGCGCGTCCAGAACGCGACGACGGGGATGCCCCCGCCAACGCGCCCGAGATCGTCTTTAGTATCGACAGGAACGCCGAACGGATTTTCTTGTGAGAACTTGGCAGGGATCGCGACGACGTCGTCTTTGCCCCACTTGAGACTTGATCCGAAAAACGCGTACATTTCGTGCGGTTTGGCTCTCGAGTCGGCAAGGGAAGCATTCAATTGTTGGCGCACGAGTGACACGCTTTCGATGCGTTGGTCTTTCGTGCCAATGTTCTTGTAGCTGGCGGAAAGAAGCGCGAGCGACGGAAAAGCGTCGTAGATTTCAAGGACAAGCGTCTCTTCGAGACCAGCGTGTTCGCTGCGGCCTTTGATTTCGACTCGCTTACCGGAGGCGCCCAATTTCCCCGTCGTGTCCCGAACGGAAGCGCCTGCGAGGTCGCGTACAAAATCGTTCGCCGCTGCTTTGCTCACGATTACTTCGACGCCGTTCGTAACTTCCGAAAGGGAAGTACTGCCATTTCCGCGTCTTAATTGACCGGTGAGCGAGCCGGTTGAAGTTAGAACAAACTCCGCCGTCCTGCTTGTGACATGGACGCCATCGTTTTCAATTCGCGCGACGATAGAAGAGCCGGCTGGAGCTGGTGCTGTCCTCTCGGCGGACTTCTTGCATCCTGCGATCGCGGCGAAAAGGAGCAGAACGAACGTTGCAACGCGAAGTGAACGATAAGGCCAGCGGGTCATGAAAGCGATTCCTCAGTGGAAATGCCACAAATTGTGGCTGCGGACAGGCTACTCCCAAACGACGTAAAAAGAAATAAAAAGCAATAAAACGAAACTGTCGTCGTGTGCAGGTTTTTCAGATCGAATCTCATTTTCATTCTGTTTGTTCAGGTGAATACCACTTCGCTGGTGAAGATCGGGGCTGCGAGACGCAGAAGTGCGGTGCTTTTGGGTTGGCTCGGCGATATAGTATCGGGACAGCATCGCCCAGGAGGGTGGTGTGTCCACGGCCCAGAAGTTCGAAGCCAACCCGGAGCTTGTTGCGCGGTTTCCGGAAATTCATCCGCCGCTCGATCAGGTCTCCGCTCTAACCGAGGCGAACCGCTGCTTGTATTGTTTCGACGCGCCGTGCATGGCAGCTTGTCCTACCCACATTGATGTACCGCGTTTCATAAAAAAAATTGCGCAAGGAAATTTGCGTGGATCGGCGTTGACCATTCTCGATGCGAATATCCTGGGCGCGAGTTGCGCGCGAGTTTGTCCGGTGGACGTTTTGTGCGAAGGCGCGTGCGTGTTTCATCGTTACAATAGTCAACCGATAGAGATTGGGCGATTGCAGCGGCACGCGATGGATGCCTTTTGGCAGGTTGGCGCGGAGTTGGAGCGGAAGGCGGCGGCAGAACGGCCGGGCTGCGTTGCGTGCATCGGGGCGGGGCCCGCGTCACTGAGCTTCGCCGCCGAGATGCGGATGCAGGGGTTTCGCGTGACGGTGTTTGAGCGGAAGCCGCTCCCCGGCGGTTTGAATACGTACGGCGTTGCGGAATATAAACTGCGATCCAGCGACAGCTTGCGCGAGATTGAATTGGTTCGTTCGTTGGGAGTGGAGTTTCGGTTCGGACAAGACGCCGCAAGCGAGGCGGCCCTTACGCAACTAGAAAAGGATTGGGAGTTCATTTTTCTGGGCATTGGACTGGGAAGGATGCGAGAACTCGACATTCCGGGCGGCAAGCATCCTGGCGTCGTGGACGCGCTGAAATTTATTGAAGGTTACAAGACGGGTGGGCTGTTAGAGGTGGGAGGACACGTGGTCGTGGTGGGTGCTGGGAACACGGCGATTGATGCGGCACGCGCGGCGCTGCGCCTTGGTGCGGAGAGTGTGCGGATGCTGTATCGGCGCGGCGAGTCGAGCATGTCCGCGTTTTCCTTCGAGTACGAACAGGCAAAGCAGGAGGGCGTGTTATTTCATTGGTGGACGCAGCCGGTAGGGATTGTTGCGAAGGAGAATTCTCCGAAACTGGACGCGATTGAGTGCGTTCGGACTGAACCGGATTCTAATGGCGGGTTGCGATCGAATGCCGAATCGCGTTTTGCAATTCTGTGCGATATGGTCATTCCGGCGATTGGACAATTGCCGCTGCTGGAGTTTTTGCGTAGCTGCCGGGGAGTAAAAGTGGATGGCGGACGGGTCATTGTGGACCGCGCGACGGGACAGACAAGCAATCCGAAATACTTCGCGGGCGGCGATTGCGTGAATGGCGGAAGAGAAGTTGTCGATGCGGTCGCGGACGGGAAGCGGACCGCCCTTGCGGTCGCAAAGCTACTGGAGAAGTTGCATGGTTGAGAAGAATTTCACCCCGGATCTATCCGTGAAGTTTGCGGGGAAGATTTATTCGCCAAATCCGTTTTGGCTGGCGTCGGCACCGCCGACGAATTGCGGCGAACAAGTGATGCGTGCATTCGACGCGGGGTGGGGCGGAGCTGTGTGGAAAACGCTGGGCGATCCGATCGTGAATGTGTCGTCGCGATATTCGTCGGTAGATTGGAATGGCCAGCGGATGATGGGGCTGAACAACATTGAGTTGATTACCGACCGGCCGCTGGAAGTGAACCTGCGCGAAATTTCGGAGGTCAAAAAGCGTTATCCGAAAAGGGCGGTGATTGCGTCGTTGATGGTGGAGTCGAAGCGTGAGGCTTGGCACAAGATTGTGCAGCAGACGGAAGACGCGGGTGCGGACGGGTTGGAATTGAATTTTGGATGTCCGCACGGAATGAGCGAACGGGGAATGGGCAGTGCGGTCGGACAAGTCCCGGAATATACGGAGATGATTACGGCGTGGGTGAAGGAAAAAGCGAGGACGCCCGTGTTGGTAAAATTGACGCCGAATATTTCTGACATTCGAGTGGTGGCGCGAGCGGCGAAACGCGGAGGCGCGGATGGATTGTCGGCCATCAATACGATCAATTCGATCACAGGAATTGATTTGGATACGTTGATTCCCCGGCCGAACGTCGATGGAAAATCGTCGCACGGCGGGTACTGCGGCCCCGCGGTGAAGCCGATTGCGCTGAATATGGTGCACCAAGTCCAAGGCGATCCTGACGCGAGCCTTCCGCTGAGCGGAATTGGCGGAATTTCCGACTGGCGCGGTGCAGCGGAATTCTTGCTGCTGGGATGCAGCAACGTGCAGGTGTGCACGGCGGTGATGCATTATGGCTACCGAATTGTGGAAGACATGACGGATGGGCTGGCGAACTGGATGCGAGAGAAGGGCTTCGCGACGATCGCGGATTTTCAGGGAAAGAGTCTGGAGCGCGTACAGGAGTGGAAGCACCTGAATTTGAACTACAAGATCGTTGCACGGATTCACGAGGAGAAATGTATTGGGTGCGAATTGTGTTACACCGCCTGCTGGGACGGCGCGCATCAGTGCATTCATCTCGATCGCGTTGCGACAAATGGCGGCGCGCACATGACTCCGGCGATGCGCGAGGCAATTTCGAAACGGAGCATTGCGATGACGCCGATTCCGAAGCTCGACCAGGCCGCGGCCGCTAACTGCGAAGAGCCGTATGCGACGCCACTCGCCCGGATTCCGCGCGTGGACATGGACGAGTGCGTTGGTTGCAATCTTTGCGCGCTCGTGTGTCCGGTGGAAGGCTGCATCACGATGGACGAGGTGGAGACGGGTTTGGCGGCGCAATCGTGGGCGCAACGAATGGGGGATGTTTCGAATCCAGCGAGGAAGTGCGATTGATGGGACTACTCATCCGAAACGGAACGGTGGTAACCGCCGAGAAAACATTTGCGGCGGATATTTTGGTCGAGGGCGAAACGATCAAGGAAGTGCGCGCGGGAATTGCGACTGCGCCCGGTTTGCAAATACTGGACGCGAGCGGAATGTTGATCATGCCGGGCGGAATTGATGCGCACACGCATTTGGATATGCCGTTTGGCGGAACGACATCGAGCGACGATTTCGAAACGGGTACGCGCGCCGCGGCGATTGGCGGAACGACTTCGATTGTGGACTTTGCAATTCAGGGGCGAGGGACGCGGATGCGCGCCGCGCTCGATACGTGGATGAAAAAGGCGCAGGGGAAGGCATGCATCGATTATGGATTGCACATGATTGTGACCGACCTGGCCGGCGCGGGCCTCGATGACATGGACGAATTGGTGAAGGAGGGCGTGGCGAGTTTTAAATTGTTTATGGCCTACCCGAACGTGCTGATGGTGGACGACGCGACGATTTTTAAGGCGCTCAAGCAAACTGCGAAAAATGGCGCGTTGATTTGCATGCATGCGGAAAACGGCAGCGTAATCGACGTGATCGTGCAGCAGGCGCTGGCGGAGGGCAAAACGGCGCCTGTGTATCACGCGTTGACACGGCCGACGATTGCGGAAGCGGAAGCAGTGAACCGCGCGATTGCTTTGGCGGAAATTGCGCACGTGCCAGTTTATATCGTACATCTGTCGTCGGAGGCCGCGCTGAATCAGGTACGCGAAGCGCGTAGTCGAGGCGTTCCGGCGTTTGCGGAGACGTGTCCGCAGTATCTTTTGCTTTCGATTGACGAGATGAAGCGTCCCGGTTTTGAAGGTGCGAAATATGTGTTTACGCCGCCGTTGCGTGAAAAAGAGAATTTGCCGAAGCTCTGGGACGGATTGAAGGACGACAATTTGCAGGTTGTGTCCACGGATCACTGCCCGTTTTGCTTTGAAGACCAGAAAATCCTGGGCAAGGATGATTTCACGAAGATTCCGAATGGCGGTCCGGGAATCGAGAATCGTTTGCACCTGTTGCATCACCACGGCGTGAATGAAGGAAAGCTTTCGCTCAGCCGGTTTGTCGAAATTGTTTCGACGGCGCCCGCGCGGATTTTTGGAATGTATCCGAAAAAAGGAACGCTTGCGGCGGGAAGCGATGCGGACATCGTGGTGTGGGATGCGAAGGCAGAGCACACTATCAGTGCCAAAACGCACCAGATGCGTGTGGACTATTCGATGTTTGAAGGGTTCCGGGTGCGCGGCAAGCCGAGGCAGGTGTTTTCACGCGGCGAGTTGATTGTTGAAAACGGTAAATACCTCGCAAAAGTAGGACGCGGCGCCTACCTGCGGAGAACGGCGCGCGGCGGCGCGTGGGCATGAATTCCAGTCACGACACAACCCTCTACAACGAAGACCTTGCGCCGATTCCACTCGAGCGGCGGACCTGGGGCACTTACAACTACGCGTCGCTGTGGGTCGCGATGAGTGTTTGCATTCCCACGTACATGCTCGCTTCGGGACTAATTGCGGGCGGGATGAGCTGGAAGCAGGCAATTGGAACGATTCTTCTCGGCAATTTGATCGTGCTCGTGCCGATGATTTTGAACGCGCATGCGGGGACGAAATACGGGATTCCGTTTCCAGTTTATGTGCGGGCGTCGTTTGGTGTGCGCGGCGCGAATGTTCCGGCGGTTCTGCGAGCGCTTGTGGCGTGCGGATGGTTTGGGATTCAAGCCTGGATTGGCGGACAAGCAATTTATTCGATGCTCGCGGTGCTTTGGCCAAGCGCGGCGAACCATGCGGGCGTTTCGTGGGCGTGTTTCTTTACGTTTTGGGCGCTGAATATGGTGGTCATCTGGCGCGGCATCGAGACGATCAAATTTCTCGAAGGCGTTGGCGCGCCGTTTATGCTCGGCGTGGGGCTCTTGCTCTTGTGGTGGATCACGCGCAAAGCTGGCGGTTTGGGGCCGGTGTTGAGCACTCCGAGCAAATTCAAGACGACGGGGGAGTTCGTGCGCTTCTTTGTCCCGTCGTTGACGGGTATGGTCGGGTTTTGGGCCACGGTCGCGTTGAACATTCCGGATTTTACTCGCTATGCAAAATCGCAGAAGGCGCAGATGACAGGGCAGGCGCTTGGCTTGCCAACAGCGATGACGGTTTATTCGTTCATTGGCGTTGCTGTGACATCGGCGTCGGTCGTAATCTTTGGGCAAGCGATTTGGGATCCGGTTGCGCTGCTCGGACGGTTTCATGAGCCGTTGATTGCGTCGATTGCGCTTGTGGCGCTTTTGGTTGCGACGCTAAACACCAACGTTGCGGCGAATGTTGTCTCACCCTCAAACGATTTTTCCAATCTGAATCCGCGGCTCATTTCATTTCGTACGGGCGGATTGATAACGGGCGTCGTCGGAATACTGATGATGCCGTGGAAGCTGTTGACCGACTTCAATAGCTACATTTTTGGATGGCTCGTCGGCTATTCCGGTTTGTTGGGACCGATCGCGGGAATCATGATCGCAGACTACTTCGTTGTGCGCGGCAGGAAGTTGGATTTGGCTGCGTTGTACCGGCGCGGTGGCGCGTATGAATACAGTCGCGGCGTGAATTGGCGCGCGATGGTTGCACTTGGTCTGGGTGTGCTCGTTGCGCTTGTGGGATTGCTTTTGCCTGCTCTCCGTTGGCTGTATGATTACGCGTGGTTCGTGGGATTCCTGATCTCTGCCGTCGCGTATTGCGTTTTGATGGGCAAGGCATCCTCGGTGGAAGCCAGCGCAGTGCAGACCAGCGCCGTCGAGCCCTGATTATCAATTTTATTCGCCATACATAAGCGATTTCTTGCGGAAGGCGAGGCATTGTTCGAATGAGTGATTCACTTACGTCGGCGCAAGTCGTCGAATCAACAAAAAGATTGAACTACGGAACCTGGCGATTCCAGAGAAGCTGGAATCCGCTGCATGTGGTGGATGCGGAAGGCTGCTACTTTATTGATGCGGCCGGCAAACGATATCTCGATTTCTCTTCACAACTAATGTGCGTGAACTTGGGCCACAAAAACCCGGCTGTGATTCGCTCGATCGAACAACAAGCGAGAGCTTTGCCGTACATCGCTCCTTCTTATGCGTCAGACGCGCGTGCCAAACTGAGCAATTTGCTGCTGGAAGTGTTGCCGAAAGGTCTGGAGAAATTCTTTTTCACTACTTCGGGAACGGATGCAAATGAAGCAGCGTTCAAAATCGCGCGAATGTACACGGGGAAAACGAAGATTATCGCGCGATACCGTTCCTATCATGGTTCGACGACGGCTTCGATCGCCGCTACCGGCGATCCACGACGTTGGGCGATGGAACCTGCGGGCAAAGCGCATGGATTCATCTTTGCGCCCGAAGTGAATTGCTACAACTGTCCGATTAAACACACCTATCCCTCCTGCAACGTCGCGTGCGCCGATTACATCGAGCACATGATTACGAACGAAAGCGACGTGGCTGCTGTGATTGTCGAGCCGGTGACCGGGACGAACGGCGTGCTGATTCCGCCGGCGGAGTATTTTCCGAAACTGCGAAAGATTTGCGATGCTCACGGCGTTTTGATGATTGCCGATGAAGTGATGACCGGTTGGGGCCGCACGGGGAAATGGTTTGCCGTGGACAATTGGAATGTCCAACCGGACATTCTCGTCACGGCGAAAGGCATCACGTCTGCGTACGTGCCTCTTGGACTGTGCGCGACTACGACAAAGATCGCAGCGCACTTTGACGACCATTATTTTGCCCACGGTCATACTTACGAGGCTCACCCAATGACGTTGGCACCGGCGGTTGCGACGATTCATGAAATGCAGAGGCTCGGTTTGGTGGATCGCGCGAACAAGATCGGTGCATACATCGGCGAAAAGCTGAAGGCACTCCCGGCGCGGCATCCGTCGATTGGCGACGTGCGGGGAATTGGCGCTTTTTGGGCAGTCGAGCTGGTGAAGGACAAACAGACGAAGCAGCCGTTCAACAGCATGCTAGACAAAGTGGAAGGAAGACCGCTGGTGGTGGATCAAGTGGCGGCGGAAGCATTGAAACGCGGAGTTGCGCTGCAGGCTTGGGTCAGCCACTTTGTTATTGCGCCGCCGCTTATCATCAAGGAATCGGAAGTGGACGAAGGCGTGGCCGCTTTGGATGCGGCGCTTTCGATTGCAGATGCGGCTGTTGCAGGAAACTAACGCGCGAACACATTTTTCGCGAGAAACCACAAGTTGGCGGGACGTTCCGCAAGACGCCTGACGAACCACGGGTACCAGTATTTCCCGTAGGCTACCAGCACAGCGGAGCGATAGCCTTCTATAGCGAGGCGCTCTTGTTCCGCGCGTTGAATTCCGTAAAGCATCTGGATTTCAAGCGAGGCCTTTGACATTCGTTCACTTGCACAAAAATCTGCCAAACGCTTGATCATCGTCGCGTCGTGCGTACCAAACGCAGCCCGGAACATGGCACCGTCCCGTTGCGCGCGAAGCATGGACTGGCCTAGCGAAAAGTAACTCTCGTCGACGTCGCTCTTCGCCGGAAACGCAACACCCGGCGGTTCCTTGTATGCGCCCTTTACCAGCCGCACCGCGGGTTTCAGCGGCAGCAGCGTCTCCAAGTCTTTTTTCGTGCGGAACAAATAAGCCTGCAGGCAAATGCCGGTGCGGGGAAATTCGACTAGTACGCGACGATATACTTCCAACGTCGCATCGACATACGCACTGGCTTCCATGTCGATCCAGACGGTTTTTGCCGGTTCCTCTGACTGTAGGATTCGCTTCACATTGGCGCTGCACAAATCCACAGACTGGTCGAGGCCGAGCTGAGTCAGCTTCACGGAGATTTCCGTTTGTAGTTGCGCCGCGCGAATTCTTTCCAGAACGATCAGGTAATGCTGTGTCACTTCGTCGGCTTCGCTTGCGTCGCGGATGTTCTCACCGAGGTGCGTGAATATGCCGGCAATTCGTTTTGCTTCGAGGAGTTTGGCCGCCGCGAGCGCGTCGTCTATCTCTTCGCCGGGCATGAATCGCGCGACACTTCGACGCACGAATTTGTAGTGCGAGGCATGCTCGCGTAACCAGACATTTTGGGAGGCCGCCAGCAGAAGCGACCGCATCAGGCTCATGACTGTCTCCAACGGCCGAAAAAGTCTGCCACCAAAAGATGTCGCGGAATCGGAACCGGCACTATTAAATCGACAAAAGTTTCAGAGCTAGTCCCGCCAGTGCGCCACCCGTGAGTGGACCGACAATCGGAATCGGCGCGTAGGGCCAGTCTGAACCGCCCTTGCCAGCAATCGGAAGAATAGCGTGAGCAAGGCGCGGCCCAAAGTCACGAGCAGGATTTATCGCGTATCCGGTCGAACCGCCGAGTGAAAGACCGATCCCCCAAACCAAACTCCCGACCAAATAAGGTCCAAGCCCGGCCGCGGGGCCATTCGCCGAGACGCTCTTTGAGAAAATCGCGCCCGCAACAAAAACCAGAACGAATGTTGCAATAGCTTCGCTGACTAAATTTGTCACGGTATTTCGAATTGCGGGCGCAGTGCAAAATACGCCGAGTTTGAGCCCGGTGTCGGATGTTTCTTTCCAGTGAGGCAAATACTGCAACCATACGAGCGCGGCACCGACAACTGCGCCGAGCAATTGCGCAGATAGGTAAGGCAAGAATTTTCCGTACACCCCGGCGCGCACTGCGAATCCCAGAGTAACGGCGGGATTCAAGTGCGCATCGTTGCTTCCGCAGGCAATCGCCGTAAAGGCGCCGCACATGACCGCGAACGCCCACCCTGCGGTGATAGCAATCCACCCGCTGCCTTCCGCCTTCGATTTTTTCAGAAGGACGGCGGCTACGACGCCGTCACCGAGCAAAATCAAAATCAGGGTGCCAAGAAATTCTCCGAGCCAGGGCGATGTCATTCCATTTTCTCCTTTTAATTTTCTACCCAGTCGAACGATCGCGTGACCGCCTTCTTCCATTCCTTGTAGAGTCTTTCGCGTTCTGCTTCCGCGAAAGCGGGTTCCCAGGTGCGGTCTGCTTTCCAATTCGCCAGCAGTTCATCCGTACCTTGGTAGAAGCCCACGGCAAGTCCAGCCGCATACGCCGCGCCGAGCGCCGTCGTTTCCGGCACCATCGGCCGCACGACTTCGCGATTCAGAATGTCGCTTTGAAACTGCATTAAGAGTTCATTTGCGACCATGCCGCCGTCGACGCGCAAGGAAACGAGCGGGATCTTGGCGTCCTTCTCCATTGCTTCCACCACTTCACGCGTCTGAAATGCCGTCGCCTCCAAAACTGCGCGCGCGAGATGGCCCTTGTTCGCGTAACGCGTGAGGCCGGCGATTACACCACGCGCAGATTCTTTCCAGTACGGCGCATACAATCCAGAAAACGCCGGGACAAAATACACACCACCATTGTCCTTCTCGGTTTGCGCAAGCGCTTCCACGTCCGCGCTCTTTGCGATTAGTCCAAGATTGTCCCTGAGCCACTGCACGAGCGCGCCGGTGATCGCGACACTGCCTTCCAGGGCGAAGTGCGGCGGTGCATTGCCGAATTTGTAGGCGACGGTTGTCAGCAATCCGAATTGTGAGGGAACGGCTTGTTCACCTGTGTTCATCAGAAGGAAGCAGCCAGTGCCATATGTATTTTTCACCTCGCCGGGGCGAAAGCACGCCTGCCCGACCAGCGCCGCTTGTTGATCGCCCAAGATTCCGGCAATCTCCACACCCTTGGCCGTGCCGTCCGCGACCGTCCCGTAGACTTCGCTGCTCGACTTCACTTGCGGCAACACGCTTCGTGGAATTTCGAATGCGCGCAGGAGTTCGTCGTCCCAATCCAGCGTTTTCAGATTGAGGAGTTGTGTGCGGCTGGCGTTTGTCACATCCGTAGCGTGCACGCCGCAGCGGGGCCCGCCCGTCAGATTCCACAATAGAAAAGTATCGATATTTCCGAAGAGAAGGTCGCCGCCTTGTGCGCGCTCCGCCGCTCCGCGAATGTTTTTCAATATCCATCGCAGTTTCAGGCCGCTGAAGTATGTGCTAAGCGGAAGGCCGGTTTTTACGCGAAACCGGTCCTGGCCACCCTGCGCGCTGAAGTGCGCCACGTCCGCGCTGACGCGCGTGTCCTGCCACACGATTGCGTTCATCACCGGCTTGCCCGTCGCCTTTTCCCAAACAACGCTTGTCTCACGCTGATTCGTAATGCCGATGGCTGCCAGATCCTCTGATGTCAAATTTCCGTTGGCCAGCGCTTCGGTCATTACTTCCCGTGTTCGTTGCCATATCTCTTCGGGGTTGTGCTCCACCCATCCCGGCCGCGGGAAAATCTGTTCGTGCTCTTTTTGCGCGACACTGACGATGCGCCCCGCCTTGTCGAATACGATAAAACGCGTGCTCGTTGTGCCTTGATCGATTGCCCCGAGATAGTTTTTCACTTGCTTATGCCTCGCTCAGTCCGAGTTCCCGCAAAAATCCTCGAATCTTCTCTGCGTACTTTGTAACTCGCTCCGATTTCTCCATCTCGCTCCAGCCAAGCTCCCGGCCGAGAAGTTCGCCGACGACTGGCGCCGCCAAAATCGATGCCCGCCAATCATACAGTTGCAGGCCGAGTCTCCGCGCTAGCACGTCTTCAATCGTCTGCGCCGATTCTTCACGCGCGCAATAGACGACTTCCGCCTGTAGCGCCGGAAACCCGTCGACCAATGGCAATCTCAGATTTGCATCACCGTGAATTAATTCCACCACGCGGGTTGCGTTCGCTCCGAACTTGCTCGCAAGATGCTTGGCGGTGTCTATGGCCAAACCGTGCTCCTTCGCCAGCGTATCCGCCAGTTGCGGCGCGTATCCCGCCGCGCCGTCGAGCGGATGTTCCTTCGTCGGGCTCTCCGTTACCGCCTGGCCCAGCGCCCGCTGCACAGCGTTAACCGCGTCCTCGGCCATCAATCGGTGTGTCGTCCATTTGCCGCCGAGGACGCTGACCAGCCCACTGTCCCCGTCGACTTCCACTTCATGATCGCGAATCAGTTCTTTCGTTGAATGTAAGTCGCCACCGGCCGCGACCAACGGCCGCAGCCCGGCGAATCCGCTTACGGCTTCTTCCGCACGCAGCGGCCTCGACAAATACGGGTTAAGTTGCCGCAGCATGTACTCTGCTTCGTCCCGGGTTACCGTCATCTTTGTCTCTGGTGTGGCCTCATCTTCAGTGGTCCCGACGAGCAGCCTCGCTTGCCAGGGCACCGCAAAGATCACTCTTCTATCTTCTGTCTCCGGCACAAGCAGCGCGTCTTGTCCCTGGAATAACGCAGCAGGAAAAAGCAGATGCGCCCCCTTGCTTGGTCGTAACCGTGGCGAGGTGGCCGGATTCGCAAGTCGCCGGAGTTTATCGGAAAACGGACCGGTTGCGTTGACGAAGCTCTTAGCCTGAATGGTCAGCCTGGTTTGACCAATTGTGCTGTGCAATTCGACGCCATTAATTCTGCCGGCGTTGGATCGCAGAAAGTTTTCAACGCGGCAATAGTTCAACGCTTTCCCGCCCGCCGCCTGGAAAGACCGGACGAGCGCCATCCCGTAGCGCGCATCGTCGAATTGTCCGTCTGCATAAGCCACCGCGCCATAAAGGCCGTCCGCTTTCAGTCCAGGAAGCCGCGCAAGCGTCTCCTCTCTCGATAGAATTTTGCTTGGAAAGAGGTTTTTCTTACCGGCCAAAAAATCATAGATTTTCAGTCCTATTCGAAAATACGTGGCCTGAAACCATGAATAGACTGGCACGAGGAATTCGGCGACGTGGGCTAGGTGCGGTGCATTGCGCAGCATGTACGAGCGCTCGCGCAGTGCGCCCTGCACCATACGGTATTCGGCAAGATCGAAGGTTTTAACCGCTTGTTCGAGATAACGCACGCCGCCGTGCACCAGTTTCGTCGAGGCACTGGACGTTCCGGACGCGAAGTCGCCTCCATCCACCAGCAACGTGCGAAGACCGCGTAGTTGCGCGTCGAGCGCACACCCCGCACCGGTGGCGCCGCCGCCGATCACGCATAGGTCGAACTGCACACCCTCAATATATTTGATCGTTTGCAACCGAGGATTCATGCCCAAGATCTTTCACGGCGGGTGTCGGACGGCTGATTACAGGAGAAATGGTATATCTCATTTCCCTCCTGCCTGCATCTAAAGAAATAGAGGCTCTGTCGCACATCGAGCCGGGAGCTAACCAAAAATGTCCGCCAAGTCTTCAAAGATCACACTCGCGTTCGCCCTGGCCTTCGCGTCCCTTCTTCCCGTCTTGTCGGTTGCACAGCGTTTTGCCCCTGCGGGCACTGCAACGATCACCGTGACAGCAATGAGCAAAAAGGGTGCGCCGCCTGCCGTTAACCAGGCAGACGTCCAGCTGATGCAAGGAAGAGAGCGCAGACAGATTGCGCGATGGACGAAGGCCGAAAAGCTATCCCTCGCGATATTAATCGACGAGTCGCTCGACAGCGAAGTCGCTTCACAGTGGGGTGAGGTAAAGCAGTTTATCGAAGCGCTGCCTCCGACTACGCTTGTGGCTGTCGGTTATGCGTCTAACGGAACGGTTCGACTAGCGCAGGATTTCACCGCCGACCACGCGCTCGCCGCAAAAGCCCTGCGCATTCCCCTCGGCACTCCCGCTGCATTTTCCAGTCCCTACCTGTCCGTCATTGATTGGATGAAGCGCTGGCCCTCGACCGGTGATCCCCGCTCGTTGCTGCTCATTTCGTCCGGTGTCGACTATTTCCGTGGCAGCTTCGGGCCGATTTATCCGGACGTGGACACCGCGATCTCTATCGCGGAGAAAGGCAACATCAATCTTTGGAGTATCTATTCTCCGGACTCCGGTCACCGCAGCCGCTCGTTTTTTCTGGTGAACACGGCCCAGAACAATCTCAGCAAGCTTTCCGTCGAATCCGGAGGCGAGTCCTACTATCTCGGGACTTCCGCACCGGTTTCGTTCCAGCCGTACCTTGATGAGATTCAGATGCACCTCAGCAATCAATATCTGCTTTCATTCGCCGGGGACGGCGGTCCCAAGGGGAAATTCGTCAGCATCCGCACGCGAACTGAATTGCCGCAAGTCGAGTTTATGCACGCCAACGCTGCCTGGCTGCCGCCGGCGAAATAATTTGTTTTGAGGCCGGGGAAAAAGCGCTCCGCATGCATGGGGCGCTTTTTTTTGTCGCCCTTGTGCTGGCCCCGGCGTGCGGCTACACTACGCAGCGTCAGAGCGACTGAACAGCGTTTAGGCTGTATTCAATCGGTTTAATTGCACTCGGGGGCGGCGCATGCGATTCTTCAAACGGCTTCAGCGATACCCACTCAAGAGGTTTCTTGTTCGTTCGTGCGCGTGCTTGATCTTTTGCGCTGCGCTCTGTCCCGTTTTGCTTGCCGACGCCGGCACCGTTCTTCGCGACGGCTGGAAAGTGCAATCTTCCGCCAAGGTTTCTGGCTCCGCTGAACAGGTTTCCACGGTTGGCTTTTCCACGGAAGGCTGGTACTCGACTTCCGCACCCAAAACGGTTTTCGCGGTGCTCGTCGAAAACGGAGTGTACAAAGATCCGTATTTCGGCATGAACCTGCGTTCTGTCCCCGGCGTCAGCTACAAAGTCGGCGGCCAATTCGCAAATGATGAAGTTCCCGACGACAGCCCGTACGGTGTGCCCTGGTGGTATCGCAAGGAATTTATGGTTCCCGCGTCGGACAAAGGCAAGCGCATCTGGCTCGCCTTTCGCGGCATCAACTACCGGGCGGACATATGGATCAATGGCAAAAAACTCGCCGGTTCGGATACCGTTGCCGGTGCTTTCCGGCGTTACGAATTTGACGTCACCGATTTCGTTCGGGTCGGTGCGAAAAACGTCGTGGCCGTCGCCATCACTCCGCCTCACGCCGCCGAGCTCGGTATCACCTGGGTCGATTGGAATCCCACGCCGCCGGACAAAGACATGGGCCTGTGGCAGGAAGTTGTTCTGTCGGCTACGGGACCCGTTACCCTTCGCCATGCCACCGTCGAAACCAAACTCGATCTTCCCAGCACGAACGCGGCGCATCTCACGGTTCGTGCCGAACTCACGAACACATCCGCAGCTCCGATTAAGGGCACCCTTCGCGGCGTTCTTCACGGCGCGGGCGTTCCGATCGACTTCTCCCAGCCTGTCGAGCTTGCCGCTTCCGAAAAAAAGGCAGTCGTTTTTTCACCGGAGACCACCAAAGTTCTCAATCTTGCCAAACCAAAACTTTGGTGGCCCTACCAGATGGGCGAGCCTTATCTTCATCATCTCCGCCTTGAATTTGTCGAATCCAATTCCGCTGTTTCAGATGTCCAGGAGAAATCTGTCGGTCTCGTTCAATCCGACTCCGAACTCACTCCCGAGGGCTACCGCCTGCTTAAGGTCAACGGGAAACCGGTCCTCGTCCGCGGTGGCGGCTGGGCGCCGGACATGATGCTGCGCGTTGACGAATCGCGCCGCGAGGCGGAATTCCGCTACGTCAAGGATATGGGACTCAACACAATTCGTCTCGAAGGGAAACTCGAAGACGAAGCGTTCATGGACCGCGCCGATCGCGATGGCATTCTCGTTATGGCCGGTTGGTGCTGCTGTGACGCTTGGGAAAAATGGGGCAAATGGAGCGAAGAAACGAAGCAAGTGTCCGTTTCGTCGCTGCGGGATCAAATGCTTCGCCTTCGCTCGCACCCGAGCCTTTTGCTGTGGTTGAACGGCAGCGACAATCCGCCCCCGCACGATCGCGAGATCGCGTACCTGGACGTCGAAACAGAAACTCACTGGAACAAGCCGGTTATTTCATCCGCTACGGCGAAAGACACCGATGTAACTGGAAAAACCGGCGTCAAAATGAGTGGTCCCTACGAATACGTTCCGGCGAACTATTGGACGACCGACACGAAAAACGGCGGTGCGTATGGATTCAATACGGAAACCAGCCCCGGTCCGGCCGTTCCCCCTCTCGAAGAACTAAAAACTTTCATCCCCGAGGACAAGCTTTGGCCCATTAACGATTACTGGAGTTTTCACGCCGGCGGCGGCCAATTCAAGACTATCGGCATCTATTCTACCGCTCTCGAAAAACGTTATGGCGAAGCGAAAAGTGCCGCCGACTTCGCCTGGAAATCGCAAGCCATGAGTTACGAGGGCCAGCGCGCAATGTTCGAAGCCTATGGCCGCAACAAATACAAATCCACGGGCATCATCCAATGGATGCTCAACAACGCCTGGCCCGGCCTGATCTGGCATCTCTACAGTTATGATTTGCGTCCAGCCGGTGGATACTTTGGTTCGAAAAAAGCCCTCGAATCGGTGCATGTGCAGTTTTCGCCGGACGATCGCACGGTTGTCGTGGTCAACGGAACGCAAGCCCCTCATACGGGCTTGAAAGTTATCGCGAAGGTTTACGATTTGGCGATGAACGAAAAATTCTCTCGTGATGCGATCCTGGATGTCGACGCCGACGGCGTCGCGCGGTCGTTCGCTATTCCCGAGCCCGAGGGAATTTCCTCGACGTACTTTTTGACTCTTCAGCTGTTGTCGTCGACTGGACAATTGCTTAGCCGCAATTTTTATTGGCTCTCTACCAAGCCGGATGTATTGAACTTCGATAAAACGGAGTGGTATTACACTCCACAGAGCGATTTCACGGATTTCACGCCGCTTCAGACTCTTCCCGCCGCTTCGGTCAAAGCCGCGTGGAAAACGCTTCCCGGCAACGACCACGACAATGAATACCTGGTCACACTACACAACACGGGGGCGGGTCTCGCATTTCTCGTCCACTTGCGTTTGGTGAAGGGTGCCGACAAAACAGACGTTCTGCCCATTTTCTGGGAGGACAATTACATTTCGCTTTTGCCGGGTGAGCGACGCGAAGTGCGCGTCAGCGTGCGCAAATCGGATATTGGCCCTGCTCATCCGGAACTAATCGTCGACGGCTTCAATGTCGCGCCGGAAACTGTTCACGGTGCTCACTAAGATTCTTGTGCGGCTTTTGCTACCGTTTGTAGCGAATCTTGTCCGCTTGGTCGTACGCTTCGCGCAATCCATCGAGCAGCCGCCCCTTGACGCGCGGGCCGTCCGTTTTGGCCAGTCCCGACCATAGCGTCTTGCCCAACTTCACGTCCTGCAGCGTCACGCGCGTATAACCGTTCGGTGCAGCCTCCGGCGTTTCTGCCGGCCTTACACTTACTTTCTTCGGATCGTAGGTTGGCTTCTCGGCGGTCGCGACGACGCGCACATAGCTACTTCCCGTCAGTACAATCGACAGGTCCGCCTTGGTCGTGGACTCAACCGGTTCGAATCGACCCCAGCGCGAAAGCTCCAGATACGCCACATTGGACAACTCGGGGAATCCCGATTGATTGTCAACGTAGACGGTTCGGGCCGCGAAGATCGAATTCGGTAGGTTTGCGTGCGACGCGTTTGCCGCCGTTGCGAGAATCAGGGCCAGCGCGCCCAGCGAAATCCAAAAGAGCCGTTTCGGATTCATGGGCTCCTCCTCAGTTTCGGATTCGCTGAGTCTAGGCGCGAGGATGGGGGCAGGGAACTGGCCTTTCGGCCCAAAAGAGTGCAGTTGGCCGCGCGGTCCAATTCGTTTATTCTGAAAAACTTTCAGTCATCCGAGGAAGAAAGGGAAACCGCTCTCGTCGATTCGCGAATCACTAGCTCCGGGCTGGTGCGTTGGTGCGAAATTGTCCAGTCGCGCTTTTCTTGCGACGCAGCAATTCCCTCCAAAATCACATTCACCGCCATGTTGCCCATCGTTTCAAGCGGTTGGCGCACGGTCGTCAGCGAGGGCACGGACATGGCCGAAAGCGCCACATCATCGAATCCCGCAACCGAACAATGGTCCGGCACTTTCATTCCGGCCTTGGTCAGCGCGCGAACCGCGCCCATCGCTGTCAGGTCGTCAAACGCCATCAGCGCCGTAAATTTCTTCTTGCGCTGAAGTAGTTCTTCGGTCAAGCGAAAGCCGCCTTCAAATCCCGAATTCGGGTCGAGTGAGTCCGGCAGTTGCATTACGAGACTCGAATCAATCTCATAGCCGGCCGAGTTCGCAAACTTCTGAATTCCTTTCCAACGCGGCGCCGAATCGATCAGCATTTTCGGCCCGCGAACAAACGCTATTTTGCGGTGTCCCAGCTTGTATAAATGCTCCAGCGCCAGCCGTCCGCCCGCTTCGTTGTCCACCATCACCGAACTAATGGTATCGCCTGGCAATTCCCATCCGATGGTTGCCACAGGAATGTTGCGCCGGTTGAAATCCGCAAGCAGATGAATGTCCACGAACAGCCAGTTCGCCACGACGATCAAGGCCTCAACGTGCCGCTCGAGGAGCATCTCCAGCGAGCGTTCAAAGCGGTTCTTCTGGTTGTGCGCATCCGCGAGAATCGGTGCATAAGACGCCTGGTAAAGCGAATTCTCAATGCCACGCAGAATCGGCGTGCAGAAAGGGTCGGTAATGTCGAAGAGCATCACACCCACGCTGTGTGTCCGTTTGCTGCGCAAGAAACGCGCCATGGCATTGGGCCGGTAACCTAGTTTGCGTGCAGCTTCTTCGATTTTTTTCTTGGTGGCTGGCGCAATGTACTGCGCGAGAGGCGCACTGTTCAGGACGATCGAAACCGTAGCCGGCGAAAAACCGCTCGCCTGCGCTACGTCCCGCATCGTTACGGTAATTCCCTTGCTGCTAGTTCGTTTCACGCCGCCAGCTCGGTGGCCAGCATCATCCGGCACTTTCGGCTCCGATTGCAATGGTGGACTCATGATAGAAGCGCCATTTCTTAATCGGCCGGCATTTCAAATGACAGCGGCTCACGGAACCAGCGCGTCTTCCATATCCCAAACGCGAGTCCGGCTATCATCCAACAGAGTCCAAGGAGCAGCGCATGCCTGCTCAGATTCACAAACAAGCCGCCGCAGACCACGAAACCGATTATCGGCAGGAGAAAATTGAAGGCGCTTTTCTTTGTGCCGCGTACGAAGTACCGCATAAAGGCCGCAGCATTGACGCCCATAAACGCGATCAGCGCGCCAAAGTTAAGCAATCCGATCCCCTGCTCAAAAGTTAGAAAGAATGAGCCGATCAGCACGATCGCACCAATCAGGACTACGTTGTTTCTCGGAATTCGGTGCTTTTCATCAACCACCCCAAAGAACGATTTCGGTAGCGCGTTGCTGCGCCCCATGCCATAGAGCAGGCGTGCGGCGCCGATCTGCGCTCCCATGCCCGATCCGAAATTTGCAATGAGCAAAGTGAACCCCACAATTTGAAAAAGTGGCGCCCAGGTCCTGGCCGCAGCGTAAACGTACGCCAGATCCTGGTTCGGAAAGGCTTGCCCCGCCGGCCAAATCAACTGCGCAATATAAACTTCCGCCGCAGAGAGTACGCCGATAAGGAGACAAGTACCGACCGTTGCAATCAAGATATTTCGTTGCGGGTTTTCCGCTTCCTCCGAGAGTGTTGAAATGGCGTCGAACCCAATGTAGGTCAGCACCGCAAGCGACGCGCACCCGAACAGATTACCCGTCGTGAACGTCGCCGGATCGTAGAAAGGCCGCGTGAAAAAGGCCGGATCGTTGTGAGGATGCCCTAGGATGTACCGGATCGCCGAAACAAAGACGACCACTACCACGCAGCTCATCGCCGCTGTGAGTCCCGCATTTACCCGTGCAGAAGTCTTGATGCCTTGCAAGTTCAGCATCGTAAATACGGCAGCAAAAAAAATCTTCCAGCCCCATACCGGAATTCCCGGTGCGAATTCGTGCGCCTGCCCCGCGCACCACACCGTGCAAATCAGTGGGTTCACGATGTAATCCATCACCATGCCCCAGCCGGTGACGTATCCCGCCGCGGGATGAATTTCTCGCGCAACGTAAGTGAACGCCGACCCCGCGCTCGGATAGACCTGCGCCATGCGTCCGTAGCTGACTGCAGTCGCCATCATCGCGACCATCGCAATCAGCACTGCCGTGACCACGTGCCCGCGCCCCCGGTCGCTCAACGCACCGAAGGCCGACATCGGCGCCACCGGCTGCAGCACGATCATCCCGTACAAAATCAAATCCCAAAGCGTCAAGGACCGGCGTAAACCAATCTTCGGCCCGGTGTTTTCAGTGCTCAAACGGGTCTCCTTGATTGCCACGTTTCTTATTCCCAAAAATCCGTTTATTGAATCGTTTTAAGCGCGACGATTGTGCAGGAACCGCTCCTGCCTCCGCAAGCCCAATTTTCCCAGCCGCAATTCGGTCCCCCTAACCCGTTTTCCACACCTGTACTTGCGTACAGCAGCGCAAATTCTATCAGGACAGTATCCTTTCCTTCACACGCCGTCTGATTCGGCGAAACTCCAGGCAGGGTTCAAGGGTCTAATTAAATAGGTGATCCGCCCCCGGCCAGAAAGACAGTATGGGCGAAGCCTATTCCAAAGCCGGACGCGGTGGCGCGACCCCTGCCTTTTGGCATGTCGTGGCGTTCCTTTCTATTCTGCTGCTCGCCCTATGGATCCGGCCGATACCGGTCGACGCCGACGCCGCCCTTCAAGGCTACCTCCAGATTGTCACTGGCCTTCTCGCCTTCGTTTTTTCTGCAGTCGCCCTGGTTCGCTTCCAAGGTACCCAGGACCGCATTTCCCTGATACTTGGCTCGGGATTTCTGTTGTCCGGGTCGGTCCTGGTAGCCTCCAGCCTTTTCTTTTTCGACCTTCCGGCACAGACGGGCATTAAGGTCCATTGGGCGCCAGTAGCGCTTTGGCTCGGCCGAATGATTCTGGCGCTGCTTTTGGTTGTCGCGCTCCTCGTTGAGAAATTCCTGCCGCGTTCGCGCCACCCCAAAGGCGAAATCGCCGGCGCGCTGTTCACAGTCGTTTTGTTCACCTATATCATCAGCACGGCCGTCCGCAAGCTGCCCACGGAGATGTCTCCGCATCAGCTGGCTTTTATTCCCAGTCCGCAGCAACTGCTTCCGGCCGCCATCTACCTTGTTGCACTCATCTGGTACCGCCGGCGCCTCCGATACAACGATTCTGCCTTTGACCGTTCCGTGTATGCCGCCAGTTGGCTCAACTTCGCCGGCCAACTCGCAGCCTCGCAGTCCGCGCGTTTGTTGGACGCGCCTTTCGTGCTTTCTCAGGGGTTGAGCATCATCGGGTACGCCGTCGCGCTTGGCGGCGCGCTCCTGGACAATGCGCGCCTTTTCGAACAGGTGCGTCATCTCGCCGTCAGTGATCCGCTAACTGGTCTGGCCAACTACCGCCGCTTGCTGGACGTTCTCGAAAACGAAACAGAACGCACCAACCGCACGGGCCGTCCGTTCGCACTTCTTTTACTCGATTTGGATGGTCTGAAAAAAATTAACGACAGTCACGGCCACTTGGTTGGCAGCCGTGCGATTTGCCGCGTCGCCGATACGCTGCGTGTCAATTGCCGCGCCATCGATACCGCCGCTCGTTATGGCGGCGACGAATTTGCCCTTGTCTTACCGGAAACGGAGCAGGATGAAGCCGAGCGCGTCGTGCAACGGATTCACACCGTCATGACGCAGGACAAAGAGCAGCCTCCGCTCTCCGCAAGCATCGGCATTTCCATCTATCGAGGCGATGGTGAGCGCATCGAACGGCTTCTCTCCGAAGCCGACGAGCATCTATATGCGGAGAAAGCGAAGCGTAATCGCAAGGTGGCTCTTGCCCCGCCACCGCGCCGCCGCACTCCTCGCGTAAGCTGAACCCGACTCAACTGCCTGCTTTTAGTGCGTCTGCGAATTGCCTGTCATATAAGGCGCTAGCTGCTCGCTGATCTGCGCTTTATCGCCGACCACCACGATTGTCATCTGTTCCGGCTTGATGTATTGCGTGGTCATCTTTTGCACATCAGCCGGCGTCACGGCGTTCACCTTTTGAACGTACGTCGAAAGATACGAATCGCCCAAGCCTTGCAAATCCACGTATCGAAGTTGACCGATCAACGCTCCGCGCGAAGAGTTTTGCAGCACAAAAATTCCCGATAGGAAGCTCTGAATGCCTTTCAACTCGCCCGCAGACGGTGGTTCCTTCTGCAGTCGCTCGACTTCGCCGAAGATTTCCTTCAGCGAAGCGCCGGTGAACTTCGTGGTGACGTCCGCAACTTCCGCCCAATACGCGTCATGATAGCGCCGCGAAATCTGGCTGGATGGCGAATATGTGTAGCCCTTTTGTTCGCGGATGTTCGACGTGATGCGCGACCCGAACGATCCTCCGAGCAGCGAATTCGTTACGAGCAACGGAATATTGTCTTCGCTCGCCGCGTTCGCCACCGGCAGTCCCACATACAGAGTGGATTGCGCCGCTCCTGGCCGGTCCGTCAAATCGAGCGTGTGATTCGGTTTCACCTGCGGTACATCCGGCGCTGGCGCCGCGCCCCTCGACCACGCCCCGAAGCTCGCTGTGATCGACTTCTTCACCGCTGCTGTATTAAACCGCCCAGCCACATACAGGTGCGTCCGCTGCGCGCCAAAATTCCCGTCGTAGTATTTCTTCACGTCGGCCAGCGTCATCTTCTGAATCGCATCTTCGGTCGCAAACACCGTGCCGTAAGGATGGTCACCATACAGGAGTTTCCGGAATCGCATCAGCGCGATATTCTGCGGCACCGATTTCTGAATCGTCAGTTGCCGCAACATGTCGTTCTTTATCCGCGCAACTTCGCCGTCCGGGAAAAGCGGATTCCGCGCCACGTCCGCCACCAGCGCAATCGCCTTCGGCCCGAATTCCGAAAGCACATCCGTCGAGATGTCGCTCTCGTCCGCTCCAACGTTCACGTCCACCGATCCGCCCATGTCCGCGCTTTCTTCGGCAACTTGCTTCGACGAACGCGTCTTCGTGCCTTCCTTCATCAAATGGCCCATCAAATCGGCAAGACCGGGCAATTCCGCCGGCTCATTCAGGTTACCGGCGTTCACGACCGCGCTCACCGTCACCTTCGGCAAATTGCCGTACGGCACCAGCGTCACTTTCATCCCGTTCGGCAACGAGTACGTCTCGTGCGCCGGCACGGTAAAGGGCTTAGGCGCGCTCCCCTGTGGCGGCGCCTGTTTCTGCGCGCTAGAGCAAACGCTCATCGTCAACATTGTCCCGACTACCAGCAAAGTTTTCGCGCCAATGATTTTTTTCATCGTCGTCTCCCTTACTGGTTCGCCGCGGGGGCCGCAGCCGCTTCCGCCGGTTTCGGTTCGCGAATCAAAATCGTGCGATTTTCGGGCCGCAAATATTCCTGCGCCGTCTTCTGGATCAATTCAGGTGTCACTTTTTCAAATTGTGCTACCAGCGCGTTCACCCGCGCCGGATCGTCGTCGAAGAGCGCAAAACTCGCCAGTAAATCAGCCAGCCCGAATCCGGAAAACGTGCCAATGTTGTCGTACAAATTCGAGCGCAGCTTCACCAGCGCGCGATCAAGCGTCGCCTTATCCACCGGCTTTGTCCGCAATGGTTCAATCACTCCGTCGACAGCTTGCACAATTGCCTCCGGCTTCGTCGTCGGGTCATACCGCAAGTCCGCCATCCACAGCATCGGGCCCTTATAATTGAACATGTTCCCCAAGTAGTTGATTCCACCCTCGACGCCCGCCGTTACCCCGCGTTTTTGTACCAGTTCCTGATACAAAGCGCTGTCATCGCCCTCAACCAGAATCTGATCGAGCAGCCCCATCGCGTAGTATTCCGGCGTATTGCGTTCCGGCATGTGATACGCGATCGCCATCGCCGGCCGCTTTGCCAGCGCGTCGGTCTCCGTCACGCGTTTTTCTTTTTCCTGCTTCGGTTCGGTCAAAACCGGCGGTGGAGGCAGTTTAGACGCCGCAATCTTTCCGAAGTATTTCTCCACCCACTGTTTCGCTTCCGCGCTTTCGAAATCACCGACGATCGCCAGCGCCGCATTATTCGGTGCGTAGAATGTCTTGAAAAAACTTTGCACGTCGGGAACCGTCGCCGCTTCGATGTCTTTCAAGTCGCCGTAAAAATTGTGCGCATTGTACCAGTTCGTGTTCGCGTACTGCGGCATCTGCAACCAGGGAAATGCACCGTACGGCCGGTTGATCACGTTCACCTTTACTTCGTTCCCGACCACGCCCTGTTGATTCTTCAGGTTCTCCTCGGTCACCGCCAGCCCATTCATTCGGTCGGCTTCGGCCCAAAGCGCCGTCTCCAATTTGTTCGACGGCAAAATTTCAAAATAATTTGTAAAGTCGAACCGCGTCGAGCCGTTCAGCGTCCCTCCGTTCTGTTGCACCAGCTTGATGAATTCCATCTTTCCCAAATTCTGTGAGCCCTGAAACATCATGTGTTCGAACAGATGCGCAAATCCCGTTCGATCTTTCGGCTCGATTCGAAACCCAATCCGGTAGTACACCGCCACGCAAACTGTCGGCGCCGTGTGATCCTGCGACAACACCACCCGCAGTCCGTTCGGCAGCTTGTAATACTCCACAGGCACTTGGAACGCCGCGGCGTCCGCCTTGCTGCCCATCTTCCCGGTGGTTTTCTTTTCTTGCGCCGTCGCGCACAGCCCCAGCGCCCCACACGCCGCCACAACAAACAGGCTCCGCGCCGCTCGCCGCCACACAAAGCTCATATTTCCTCCATCGGATCGTGGTAAATAGGCCCTTTTCGGGCACACCTTGCCCGTCACCCTATAAAAGACGTAAAACATCTCCAGAAGTTTCGCATCTAACGGGAATACTGCGTTTTTCGCCGGTCTTTTTGCCGGCTTAGAGCCATCTCGAGGCGATTCTACCATGGCACAAACAATCGTTCCCCCGTTCACCCTAGAAACCGCGCTCGCCAAAGTTCAGGCTGCTGAGAACCTCTGGAACACCCGCGACCCGGAAAAAGTCGTTCTCGGTTACACGCCGGATTCTGTCTGGCGAAATCGTGCCGAATTCCTCAATGGCCGCGACGAAATCAGGGCATTCCTCCGCCGCAAATGGGACCGCGAACTCGATTACCGCCTCAAGAAGACGCTCTGGACCTTTAACGAAAATCGCATCGCCGTTACGTTCGAATATGAATGGCACGACGACTCCGGGCAGTGGTTTCGCTCGTACGGTAATGAGCTGTGGGAATTCGACCCCGACGGACTGATGCGCCGCCGCATCGCCAGCATCAACGACGCCCCAATCTCCGTTGCCGACCGCCGCATCGCAGTCTAATGATCCCCCGTGGCTGCGCACCCGTCCGGCGGTTTGTTTTTTCGGCTTCAGTACGAATTTCGCCTCTTCGCCTGTCAAATGCGTGTCATGTAAACTATGCAAGCGCGGGTAGGGACCATGTCTACAGATCGTACCAAGCAAGCAGCACAGGAATTTCTCGCCACGAAACTCACCGAAGATTTTGAGGCGCGGGAAAAGCGCCTGAATCAAGAAGCGGCCGTCTCGTTGTGCCGTGTCGTCTGGAAGCGCGTTTCCAACGCTGTGATTGAAAAATGCAAGCAGTGGAACCAGGTCACCGGCGAAGAAACACTCACCTGCAAGGAAACCTTACTCGGCGATCTCCGCATTCGCTGCGCCGGGCGTCCTCATCAACTAAGCGTGCACTTTGATCCCGCCAAACTTCTCATCACGCTCAAGAACACCGCCCGCGCCGAACACGAGACCGACGTCGTGCTCAACATCGAAGGCTGCGCCACTGAAACCGGCCGCGACGCCCACGTCACTCACAACGGCCTTGTCGCCAACCCCGACACTGTCTTCCTTGCAGAACTCCGCGTCCTCGCCGGCATGACTCGCCAGTAGCGATTCAATCGCCTTCCGAACTATCTGCTCGCAGCATTCAAACCGCTTGGGACGGCCCGCACCACATACCTTTTTGGAGACCCCGGACTCTTGCCGAACGGGTAGCAGGTAATTAGAGTCAACGCATCGTCCGGCGTTGGCGCCAGCAGTTCCACGTCGGTCGGATTTACGATGTGAATCCCGTCTACTTCGTAAGTGCGGTTCCGCACTTGATGGCTGCGAGCGTCGAACCACTCCACTTCGATATCGTCGCCCGTCCTAACATCCTCCAGCCGGCGAAACCAGCTTGTGCGATGTCCCGCCACGGCTAGATTCCCCGGTTCTCCCGGGAGAGCACTACTGAGCAATCTGGCCGGCCCGAAGGCAAGTATGCGCGGCGATGCGCCTTCCAGAACGATTTCGTCGTAACCGATCCGCGGGATTCGCAGTCTTGCTGCTGGATGTGTGTCCGCCCATGGCCATGGCGGTTGGCCCACTCCCGTGCGAATGGTTTGCTCCCAGGCCCGATGAATCAGCACACTCGCGGCTTCCGCTTTTGCCCGCAAATAGCCCGCGCGAGCGACGAGACAGCTCCCCGCGAACAACGTGACCGCTAGCACAAAACGCAGCACCTTCATGATCGCGCGCCCACCCGGCGCGAAATTTGAAAAAGTAGAAAACTGACGAGCACCAGCGCGACGCCCAGCGCTTCCAGGAAATCGTCTGCCGTGCCCGTCGCTGGTGCGCCGAAAACCTTGTCCATTTGCCAGCCGGCTGGCAGTTGCGAAGGTACCGCAACGGTGTTCGATTCGCCTCCGGGATTTGCCACAACTTCTTCCACAGCCACCAGCGAGGTGAATCGTGTGACAAGCCGGTACCGGATCGCGTGCGAAATCAATTCCGTACGAATGTTTGCCCGGCCATCTTCATCGGAAAGCCGCCAGCGATCCATCAATTCATCCACCCGTTGCCGTGCCCACAGTGTTGTGATCCCGGGATGAAACGTCGAAGCGGATGCGTCGAACGCGAAGCTGGCTTCATATGGTTGATCTCCGGCGCGAGCCGTGAGATGAACAATTCCTTTTCTTCCTTGCGCAACTCGTCCGAAGATCTGCAATGGCTGCCGGAGAAAAAGATCCGGAATCCGCTCGGGATAAATCTCTCCGACCTCGACCCCTTCAAACGTCAGTTTCACGTCTGTCAGCACAGGGCTTTCGATGGTTTCGAGCAGCCTCCCCATCTGCTCGCGAATTTCGTTGATGTCCGTGATGTGGGTAAAACTTCCTCGCCCATACTGCGCCATTTTCGTTGCCAGGAAGAAATTAGGCGCGCTGCCGATTGCCACCGTGTACAAACGCGCTCCGCCCAGATCGTGTCGCATCGCGGCAAAGATTTCTTCCTCGTTGCCGAGATCTCCGTCCGTGAGCAGCACGATATGCCGCAGATAGCCGGGAATCTCCGGCTTATGCATCAGGTGTACCAGGGCCGGCAGCATTTCCGTGCCGCCTTCCGCGCTAAGGTTTTTGACAAAACGGCGGGCAGCCGCAACGTTCTCCGCGCTCGCGACCAGCGGCTCCGATGCAAACTCGCGGTAATTGTTGTTGAACGCCAGAATTCCGAATCGATCGCCGGGGCTCAACCGGTCCAGCGCTTGCAACAATGCTCCGCGCGCTTGTTCAATCGACGTTCCGTTCATCGAGCCGGAGATATCGATCATGTAGAGCATCTCCACGGATACACGCTTCGTCGGCTGCACGCTCGGTGGAACCACCGTCAAAAGGAACGAGCTTTCCTTCGTAACGTTGTCTGGAGACAGAAACAGCGCGGTCTTGGGTTGTGTGCTGTTCCCCTGCTTCACTTCGAGCACGAAATCTTTGTTGGGAATCGTGCGTCCCCGCGCCAATTCAACGTGCTGCCGCCCGTCCGCCAGTCGCGTCACTTGGATGGCGTGAGAAACGCTCCCCACTTCCGCTATGTCGAATTCGGTGTCGAGGTCCACCGCCAGCGAAATATCGTGGCTGTCGCGGGTCTCTGGACTCTCGACCGGCGGAGTAATTCTCGAGGCATCCCGCACTGCGTTTGTGTCCGGCGCCCAGCCCGTTCCAGCGTGACCGGTCGCAATGGTTCCGGGGATATACCGCGGTCCAACCACCATGGGAAACACGAGCCGTATCTTTCCGTCGTCCCATTTCAAGGGCTCCACGTAGCGCAGCCGTACGTCGACTCGATCGCCGGGCATGATGTTCGCAACAGATGTCGTAAAAATGTTCGGCCGCTCTTCTTCCACCAGCGCGGCCCGCTTGCCCTCCGACTTCGCTGCCTCGTAGACGCGCTTCGCTTCTTCGCGCTCCTTGATGACGCTTCGAATGACCCGATTGCCAATCCGTATTTCCAGGTCATACACCGCCGCGTCGTGAGGCAGAGGGAAAACGTAAACCGCTTCGATGGGCGCGGCGCTATTGTTGGCGTATTGTTGCGTCACCGTCGCCGCCGCAACCAAACCTCGCAGGTCGAGCGCGACGTCCGTATGAATCAACGGCACTGTCTCGTAGCGCCCCGAAATCGCTGATCGATAGCAAAGCGAGCCTTCCGTGACTGCAGGCGCGCTGGTCTCGCTCTGTCCTGCCGATGCCGTTGCGGCCAGCACCGTCGCGGTTGTAATCAACAGCGGCGCAAGTTTCTTAACCACCCAGCCAATAAACGAGAATCCCCTCAAACAACTCATAGTTCCTCCCCCCACTCAGCGTTCACCGTTGTAAGGGAATGCAAACGGCGCACCGTCTTGGCCTGGCGCCTTGCCATTCACCAAGTCTTGGAGGATCAATGGGTTAGAGGGAGAGGATAGTTCTGCTTGGGGCCTTGCCTTGTGTTGCCCTGCCCACGCCTGTGGAGGAGCAGATACGCTTTGCGAGGTCTTACGCTATTTTGAACTGAACCGCGCTCAGTAGACGGCCCTATGCTGTATCGTTTCTTTCGCGGCAAGAGAAAAGCGCGGTTCAGGCCGGGCTGCGCCGAGAATCTGGCCTGCGACGTACTCGCCGAGCACCGGCCCGTGCTTAAACCCATGCCCCGACCCGCCTCCCGCGAACCACACGTTCTCTATCTCCGGGTGGCGGTCAATCATGAAATCTCCGTTCGAAGTATTTTCGTACTGGCAAACGCGAGTTTCCGCGATCGGCGCGTCGCGCAAAGCAGGGAATCGTTTCGCCACATACTCCCGCATCTTGCGAGCCGACTCTTCCGATACAACGCGCGATTGCGTGTCCGGATCAACCGCAACGCCGTGCGCATCCAGTGCGATTTTCAGTCCCCGGTTTTCGATGTCCGGCATTCCATAGCTTTCGTCATTTTGAAAAAGAAAAGTTGGCAGCGCAGGCGGCGCAAAGCGCGGATCTCCCGCCGGTAACCCAAAATAAAAAACTTCCTGCCGCGTCACAAAGAGTCTCGGCCCCACAGTCTCGGGAAAAAGCTTCGCCAGCCACGACCCGCAGGCAAAAACAAATTGCCCTGCCGAAATTTCCTCGCCGGATTTTGTTTTGATCGCCCGAAGTAATCCTCTCGCCTTCGGCTGTTCAACAGGGGAGTGAACGTAAGTCACGCCCAGCTGCACCGCCGCTGCCACTGCCGCCGCCACCGCCCGCCGCGCCATCAACACGCCGCTATGCGGCTCCAGAATCGCGCTCCGAATTGCCTCCAAGGCAATCTGCGGAAACCGCGCCCGTAGCGCCGCCAAATCCAAATCCTCAGACGGCACGCCGCACCGCTTCAGCGTAGCCCGCGTCTCATTCAGTCGCGTTTGGTCTTCGCCAGAAAGCCACAACACCCCGGTCTCATGAAATAGCTGCTGCCCGTTCGCCGCAAAAAGCTCTTTCCACTGCACAAGCGATCGCTGCGACCACCGCGTGTAAATCTCGTCTCTCCCATACCCCATTCGAATGATTCGCGATTCATCGCCAGAACTCGACCGCGAATGCCCCGGTCCATACGCTTCGAGCAACACAACACTCTTCCCGCGCCGCGCCAGTTCTAGCGCCGTCCACGCGCCGAAAACGCCAGCGCCAATCACGGCTACATCATAGGTTTTCATGATTTGGAGAACGCACCAGCAAGAATCTTCGCCCAGTGCGAAAGATGGTTCAGCGATTCGTCATGCGTAGGGTCAAGATGCAGCGGCGTCACGCTCACGTCCCCGGCAAATACCGCTTCATAATCCGTGTCCGGCTCCACGTCTTTTTCAATCTTTTGTTCGAAGATCCAGTAATACGTCCGCCCCTTCGGATCTTTGCCCTCGGAAAGTTGGTTCCGCGTGATCTTTTTCGATTGCCGTGTAAACCGTACGCCGCCCTTCCATGGTTCCGGCACATTTATATTCAGCAAAACCTGGTCCTGCAATCCTTCGCGTAAAATAATTTCCGCCGCACTCCGTGCGATTTTCGCCGCGTTCGAAAAGTTGTGATTGGTTTTTCCCGCGCAAAGCGATATCGCCACCGACGGAATGTGATGCAGCGCCGACTCCCGCGCCGCGCCCACCGTTCCGGAGTAGTAGACGTTTTCTCCCATGTTCGCGCCATGATTGATTCCCGAAATCACCAAATCCGGCTTCTCCGGCAGCAGTTTGTGTAGTGCCACAATCACGGCGTCCGCCGGCGTTCCGTCCACCGCCCAGTGCCGCTCGCCCTTCGGATGGCACACAATCGGCTGCCGCAGCGTCAGCGACTGCGCCGCCCCGCTCTTCTCTCCATTCGGCGCCACAATACTCACCGTCGCCCAACCCGCAAGCACCGCCGCCAGCGCTTTCAATCCCGGCGCGTCATATCCATCATCATTCGTCAGCAGTATGTGTGGGATTTTATTGGCGGGGGACATGGATTATAAAAATGGTCGGGGCGCCCGGATTTGAACCGGGGACCTCACGCACCCCAAGCGTGCGCGCTACCAGGCTGCGCTACGCCCCGACTGACACAAAAGCCGCGCGAAATTGCATGAATGGGATGCGACGCGACTCTTTCAAGGCTATCACCTGCGTTCGAGCAGGGTCAAGAAAGCGCGCAACGAATCGCGCAAATCCAAAAGCATTTTTCGATTTAACAATTGCGTCGCTCCATGCCCTGGCGGAATCGGCGCACTCGCCTCGGGATCCGCGCCGCCCTCGCGCAAATGCCGCCGCGCACCCGCAATCGTAAATCCCTCGTCGTACAGCAGCCGCTTGATCTTCAGCACCATGTCCACATCTTCCTGCCGGTACAACCGGTGCCCACTCGGACTCTTAATCGGTTGCAGCATCGGGAATTCCGTTTCCCAATAGCGCAACACAAACGGTTTCAGCGCCGTAATCTTGCTTACGTCGCCAATCCTGTATGACTCTTTTTCTGTTTGCGCCGCCGCGCCGTTGCCAGCCATAAATTTCCAGAAGGGGGACAACCGGATCTTAGCAGGTCAGGCGCAATTGCAGTAGAGGCCAGTCATCATTCATCGCCATCGTCCTCATGGCTCTTTTCCGAGCGCGCGGTTTCGCCGCGAGGGGCCCGCGTATCCCGTTCCGCCTTCCGCAACCTCTGCACAAACCTTAGCGGCGTCCCAATAAATCCAAACTCCTCGCGCAACTGATTCTCCAAAAATCTCTGAAAACTGAAATGTAGCGGCGTCTTCTGGTTCGTAAAAATCACAAACGTAGGCGGCGAAGTCTTCGCCTGCGTAATGTAATAAATCCGCACCGGCCGCGATTTCGGCGTCGTCCCCCGCTGCAAATCTATGCTCTTCAACCACCGGTTCAATTCCGGCGTCCCAATCTTTTTCTTCCGCGCCACCGCCACTTGATCGATCAACGGATAAAGTTTCTGCGCGCGGTCTCCCGTCTTTGCCGACAAAAAAACGACAGGAGCATAGCTGACAAACTTCAATTTCTCGTGAACGAGCTCCTCATACTCGGATAGCAATTTGCCCCGGTCCACTTTCTCCACCGGCGGATTCAAATTCGCCGCGCGTTTCGCTTTCCCCCGCGCCGAAGACGCATCCCGATCTGCCGCCTTTTGCGCCGCCTCAATCGCCAAATCCCATTTATTCACGACGACAATCACGCTTCGCCCCGACTGCTCCGCATACATCGCAATCGTCGCATCGCCTTGCGTCACACCCTGCTCGCCGTCCACAACGAGCAGCGCCACGTCCGCGCGTTCCAGCCCGCGCCGCGCCATCACCACGCTCAATTTTTCCGCCACCAGTTTCGTCTTGCCCTTGCGCCGGATTCCCGCCGTATCCACAAATCGATAAAACCGCCCGTCGTGCTTCACGTTCGTGTCCACCGAATCCATCGTCGTCCCCGGAATCGGCGACACAATCGACCGCTCTTCTCCCGCCATGCGGTTCAGCAGCGTCGATTTCCCTACGTTCGGCCGCCCAATAATCGCAAGCTCCGTCGTTTCGGGCTCTGGCGCAACTTCCTCATTCGCGTCGCCCGACTTCATTTGCGCCAGCGCCGCATCCAGCAAATCGTCAATCCCCGCGCCATGCTCCGCCGCAATCGGAAACACCGGCGCGCCGAACGAATGAAATTCTCCTGCCAGCGATTCCTGCGACGGCACATCCACTTTATTCACCGCAATCACAAATGGCTTGCCCGTGTTGCGCATCAGCCGCGCCAATTCCTGATCCGCCGGCGTAATCCCGCTCTGCGAATCCACCACCAGCACCAGCAGCGCCGCTTTTTCAATCGCTACGTGCGCCTGCCGGAAAATCTCCGTCGGAATCAGCGCCTTGTCGTCCGGAAGAATTCCGCCGGTATCGACAATCTCAATCGCGCGCCCTCGCCACTCCGCCCTGCCATAAATCCGGTCGCGCGTAATTCCGGGCTCGTTCGTCACAATCGACCGCCGCGTCCCCGTCAAGCGGTTAAACAGCGTGGACTTGCCCACATTCGGCCGCCCGACAATCACCAACGATGGTAGTTTTTGCGCCATAGAATTGTCCGCAAGCACACAGATCGGCTCAGCGGCTGTATTGGAATCTTCCAGTGTACCGTGAGCCAGCTCCGCTTGTCGAAGTGAGCCTTCGCAGGTAGTTCAGCCTGAATGTCCGGAATCGCGAAGAGAGCGAGTAAAGTGCAAACGAAATCGCTACACTGTCCTTCGATGAGAAGCCCGGCGGTCTTTCATTCCCCTCACAATCAAGACTTCCGCCGGGAAGCTCAGCCCGCGCTCTGTCGAATATTCCCCCAACGATTCCCGCGCCAACCGCCGTGCCTCAGTTACTTGTTCCTTTGATAGTTTCGAAATTTTGTCGCGCAATTTCTCCGACATCTCGAGCCGCAGCGTCAAAAAGTCTTCCAGCGGCACCGCCGCTTCAATCTTGCACTGCAGCAATCGCTCGGTTGGCGTTACCACGCCGGCCTCTCTAAAAATTGCGAGCAGCTTCCCCTGGTTCGCAAATCGAAATGCATCCGGAGCATCCGGTTCGACCGGTGGCGATGGAATGAACTGGTCCATCACCCGCGCCATCACCGTATGAAACGGATTCTTCTCCGCAAAATGCCAAACCGCCAGCGCCAGCCTTCGCCCCGGCTTCAGCACTCTTAACATTTCACGCACGCCATCCAACGGCGAGGGGAAAAACATCACCCCAAACCGGCTGATCACCGCATCAAACGTATCCGCCGCGAACGGCAGCGCATCCGCAGACGCCACCTCAAACTCCACATTCTTTATCGCCAGCCGTTCCGCCGCCCGCCGCGCCGCCGCAACCATTCCAGCAACCGGATCAATCCCGCAAACTTTTCCTTCCGCCCCCACCACCGCCGCAACGCTTAGCGCCGGCTCGCCCGGCCCCGTCGCAACATCGAGCACCGTCTGCCCGCGCGCAACTTGCGCATCCGCGACCAGCCCCTCGGTAATCCCTGCAAACATCTGCCGGATAACTCCCCGATGCTTCTCCCAATACGGCGCCGACCCGCTCCACCGGTCAATAGTTTCTTGGTTTTGTTGCATGGCCAAAGTATAGCCGCATCGCAAGAAGCGGACGACGCGAAAACGCTCTACGGGGAGCATCCCCCGGTTGGGGCGATTGATCGATTGAGGCAGGATTTCGGTGACGCTTCCCTGGCTGAATGAACTGAAGAGGTTCAGCGCAAGAGGGCAGCAGCGGCAACAGGTTTTTCATGCGATTCGTTTTGGATGGAAGGACTAAGATGGCCGATGCTGCGCCCCGCCCTGTTTTGCTGGTGTTTAATATTTCAGTCGCTCGTGAGGAGTACGTCCCATCGGCCTACAGCGAACGCCAAAAGCTCGCCGTTCTTCCTTGGACCCAAAACCTGCCCGCCTCGGGTTTCGGACTCGTGACCCGCGCAGTGAGATTTTCCTTTGATTCCGCCGGAAGGCATTCATCGATCAAAACTCTCATGGTCCGAAGCGCGAAGCAGCCAGCCCCCGTCGCTCCAATTTATCTCCGGTTTACATTCGATGCGATAACTTTCCTCCGACTCGTAAGGGGGGAATCGTATGAACACTCATCGTTTCGCACGTCTCGCAGCCGGCGCACTCATCATCTTGCTCGCAACCATCTCGCTCACCCTGGCCGCCGCTCCGGGCTACCACCTGCTCAAAAAATACGCCTTCGGCGCTGCCCCGGGCAGCACCCGCGAATATTTCGACTACGTCGCAGTCGATTCCGCCGCACGCCGTGTCTACGTCTCCCACGGCACCGAAATAATCGTCCTCGACGCCGACACGGGCAAAACCATCGCCAACATCACCGGTCTCAAACAGGATCACGGCGTCGCCGTAGCCACCGAATTTGGCAAAGGCTTCATCACCGACGGCGGCCAGGGCAAAGTCATCATCTTCGATCTGCAAACCCTCAAGGTCACCGGAGAGGCCAAAGCCGATCAGGACGCAGACTCCATCCTCTACGATCCCGCCTCCAAGCGCGTCTTCGTCATGAACGGCGATCCCCACAGCTCTACCGTCATTGACGCCAAGACCGGCAGCGTCGTCGGCACCATCGACCTCGGCGGCGGCCCCGAATTCGCCGTCTCCGACGGCAAAGGAACCGTCTACGTCAATATCGAAGACAAAGCCGAACTCGTCGCCATCGATTCCAGTACGCTAAAAATCAAATCCCGCTGGCCTCTCGCCCCTGCTGGCACACCCACCGCTCTCGCCATGGACGTCGAACACCACCGCCTCTTCAGCGCCGGCCGCAATCCCCAGCAGCTCGTCGTCCTCGACTCTGACAGCGGCAAAGTTCTGCAATCCTTCCCCATCTCCGCCGGCGTAGACGCTGCGGCCTTCGAACCTGAAACCGGCCTCATCTTCGTCTCCACCCGTGAAGGCATGGTCCACATCTTCCACGAAGACTCTCCCGGCAAATTCAGCGAAGCCGAAACTGTCAAAACCGAATTCGGTGCCAAAACCATGGGCCTCGACACCAAAACCCACAACATTTTCCTCAGCACCGTCGACTTCGGTCCGGCTCCCGCCCCTACGACCGAACATCCACACCCCAACCCTACCCCGCTCCCAGGTACTTTCCACGTCCTGGTCTACGGCAAGTAACCTTGGGAAGGCACCGCAAAGTGCAAGTGACTAACAAACAGAGCGAACTCATCATGGAAAACACCGTCGTATCCCGCGTCTTACCGTCAGCCGATCAGCCCAAACTTTCAGTGGTCTCCCGCGTCTCGGCAGATATGGTTGTCGGGCTACTCCGGCTGGCGAGACGTTGACAAGCGGCGATTGCGCTGCATCTATGGCTCCTGGCTGATGAAGATCTTGTTGCCATGGAGGTCTTCACACTGCACTCCCGTGCCCCACGGGCCCGACTGCGGCTCGCCCAGAAACTTCACGCCCAGCGCCTTCATCCGGGTGTAGTCGCCGATGCAGTCCGACGTGTCGAGCGCCAGGAAAGCGTGGCTGCCGGCCTGCTTGCCCACTATCGCCTTGTCTTCGGCCGTCTTGGCCAGTTCCAGCGCGAGCGTCAGGTCGCTCACCTTCGGCAGCGAAATCGTTACCCAGCGATTCTCGCCGAAGGGCTTGTCCTCGAGGAGTTCGAAACCCAGTTTCCGCGTGTAGAACTCGACGGCAGCGTCCTGGTCGAGCACCAGCACGCTGATGATCTTCACTCTGTTCATCGGAGTATCTCCTTTTGGTTGGTTCACTGCGCCGCCCACTCTAGTGGCGCTCGGTTGGCGGGGATTGTAGAAAAACGACGTTCTCGCGATCGCGGAAGATGGCCTGGATGGATCGCATGTCCCGGGCGAACTCGCCGGGCGTGCGGTCCGCGAACTCCTTGAAGTCGTGAATGAAGTGCGCTTGGTCGGCATACCCCTGTTCATAAGCCAGTGCGGTCAGGCTCTGGTCCGGGTCGAGCATCAGTCGCTTCCGGACCTCCTCGAAGCGAATCGAGCGCGCCAGAGTCTTTGCTGAGACGCCGACCACGTCCTGGAACTGTCGCTGCATCTGCCGGCTGGAGAGGCTGCAATGCTCCGCCAGTTCGGCCACGCGAAACTGTCCCTTCTGCAGATACAGCATCTTTGCGGCGGACTGGATCTTCTTCACATCCACCTTCGCGGTCAGCAGCCTCTCGATGAGGTGATCTTCGACCGTGGCGACCGCGGCATCGTAATCATCCCCGCGAACCGAGGGTTCAGCCTTGGTCGCCAGGTCGTCCCACTCACGCCCCAGCGTCGCCGACAGGTTGTCGAGCCCCCGCGCTCGATCGGCGAGGAAGGGCAGCGCACCCCACGCGTAGAATCTCGTCGCCACGAGCTTGACCTTCCCTTCGCAGCGAAAAATTAGCGGCTTACTCTGTAAGCCCACTAGGAAGGCCTTCGGCATCTCGCGGCCCGTTGCGCCTTTCGTCTGCAGCACGTAGGGCGCCCCAAAGTTGACGATCAACTCGATAAACGCGTCGGGCGTCACGTCTTCCGTGGGATGCTCCGGTGTGTACTGGCGCTCCATGGTCCAGAAACACTTCACATGGTCCCGAAGCGATGAGTGAGGCAGATATTCCTTGTATCTCAAGCTTTGCCCTCTCGCCCGATTACAGAGACGCGCCGAAGTTTAGCGCGACCATCGGAGTGCCGCCATCGGCGTTCAGGGAACTAGCCCACTACCCATTTTTCGCTTGCATTGTGTTTATAAGTGTGATACTATATCTTGTGTTCAGTAGGCCTCTGTTGGTTAGCCTCGCGGCACTCCCTCCATTCCTCGTTTCAAGCGAAAAATCCTCTAAGTCCTCTGGAATGAACACTTATGAAAACTACGCCTATAACCTCCTTTAGAATGAACACTTACAAATCATTGGACGTAAAGTCCCTTTGTTTTCAACACTTACAAAAAAAGGGGGGAGGGGGGGCCGGTTATGGTTAACCGCTCCTTGCCGCCAATCCACCCTTGCGACACAAGCGGGCCGCCCTCTCTGATGGTAAAGTGCTGCCCACGGAAAGGCCCACAACGAGGCGTCCCCGTCGTGACGGTGTAATTTTGACCCTCGTTTCTGCGTACTAGGATATGGAAGCACCGAGACCAGGCCGGATGAACGCGCCGGGAACAACGGAGTCGGCAGAGGCAATAGCCCGGGCCAGGGCAGGGGATCAGGAGGCCTGGGGCGACCTCTATCGTGAGTTTGCTCCGGCGATTTTCCGTTTCTGCCGCAGGGCGCTCCCTACGCGCGAAGACGCGGAAGACGCCACCATGGAAGTTTTTATGAAAGTGCGAGATAAATTGCACCAATACGATTCGACGCGGCCATTCACTTCCTGGCTGTACAAAGTCGCCGCGAACCATTGCTGGGATTTGCTTCGCCGCCGCAAGATTCGGCAGGATAAGGAAACCGAGGATCTGGATACGTTGCCGCTCGAACACCCCGATCCGAGCCAACTGGAGCAACTGATCGAGAAACGCACCAGCGAGGAAGTTAGAAAGGCTCTGGACAAATTGCCTTCGCGCGCGCGGATGGCACTCGTGCTGCGCTACTACTCCGATATGAGCTACGACGAAATTGCCGATGCGCTCGGCGTTCGGCGCGCCTTTGTGGGCGTCGTCCTTCTGCGCGCGCGGCATGAGCTGCGGCAAGCGCTGGAAGGGTCAGGCGCTCTCGCCGTCGGGGGTGCGGGATGAGCTCACCGCCAGGAACCAATTTGCAAAACACCGGAACGCCACATCTGGACGAAATGACGATTCTGCTTTATCTCGAGCGACAGTTGGATCGCGCGAGAGCGGCGGAAGTGTCCGCTCACACGCAGGAGTGCAGCTCGTGCCGTTTGCTGCTCCGCGCGCTCGAGCGTGAGTCGCGGCTCCTTACCCGTGCCATGCTCGAAGAAGAAGAACCTCTGCCCGCGCGCCTCACCAGCTTTCAAGAAGCCGCCCGCCGCTCCCTGCAATGGATCTGGATGTTGACGTTCGGCCTGGCCGCCACCGGAGTTTACGCGCTGTATACAAGTTATGTCGAACCCGTGCAAAACCGTTTGCAGGATGCGGGCTTCGGCGGGACTAATCTGCTCGGGCTTTTAATTTTCCAGGGCGCCTTCTGGAAAGGATGGCAATCGATGATTTCATTGGTGGAAGTGTTGGCGCTTGTAACGCTCGGAACATTTACCGCAATGGTTCTGCGCCGCAGGCTGCGCCGCGGCTCCATGTTAGCCATGTTGCTCGCGGGTATGTGCGGTGTAATGCTGATGCCGTCCGGAACGACCGCGACGGAATTCCGCAAGGGTCAGAATACCGAAGTCACCTCCTCGGAAGTAATTAAGAGTGATGTCTTCCTTAGCGGCGACCGGATGAGCGTTGATGGCACCGTCGAAGGCGACGTTTATGCTTTTGGCCGGACTCTTGACGTCACAGGCCATGTCCTCGGCGATGTGATCGTTTTTGCGCGGGATGTAACTGTGACGGGCCAAGTCGACGGCAACGTCCGCTCTTTCGCCAACAACTTGACGCTCCGCGGCACGATCGGGCGCAGCCTCACCATTTTTTGCGAGCAACTAAAGCTCGATAGATCGGGAAAAGTAAACCGGAACATCACCAGCTTTGCAGACAGTTTCTTGCTCGATGGCCACGTCGGGCACGATATCGTGGCAATGAACGGGCGCTTTGATTTGCGCGGCCAAGTCGACGGGGATATCCGGCTGCGCTCTGAAGTTTTTACAATTGAAAGCTCGGCGCAGGTGGGCGGGCCAATTCACTATAAAGGCACCAAGCCAGCCGATGTTTCGCCCCAGGCGAAGTTGGCCTCGGCCGTGGATTACGAGCATGTCGATAAGGATCGTGAACATGGCGGCGGAGCGCACTATTATTTCTGGCGGCTCCTTTGGAGCGCCGCATTTATTTTGTATGGACTCGTGCTGATCCTGCTCATGCCTAATTTTGCTGGAGATTGCGTAAGGTCTGCGGAGAATGCCGGCGCCTCGCTGGGCCTAGGCTTGCTCGTCGGAATCAGCGCGCCCATCGCGGCTGGAATCGCCTGCATCACCTTTGTCGGATTTCCGCTGGGCATTTTGGGATTCATGTTGTGGCTCATCATGTTGTTTTCCGCGCAAATCGTGTTCGGTGGTCTCATCGGGCGATGGATTCTGGGCCCGACCGAAGATAAGTGGGGCCGCGTCGGCAGAATGGCCCTGGGTATGGCCATCATCGGAGTCGTCGTGCCGCTCATTCACTATGTGCAGATTTTGGATCTGATTTTCAGAATTGCCGCGATGACGTGGGGCTTCGGAGCGATTGCCCTAACCCTCTACAAGCGCGTCGCGGTCACTCCCAGCATCCCGATACCGCCGCCCATCGCCGCCTAATTACGAGTTCAGAAAAGACGGGCTCCCCAATCCTTCCGGGAGCCCGCGCCTTTTGCGGAGGCGGAAAAGAGTTTTAGTGTTTGCGAACTTTCGCAGCTTGGAACGGTTGCGCCAGATTGTTGTGCAAGTACAGCGCGCGAATCGAAACGCTGTCGCCGTTGGCTAAGCCCGTGACATCGGTGACGCCGTCAAACGTCGTCACGCCAGTTACAGTCTGCACAGTCGGAGGCGAGCTAAACGTGCCGAAAAACGCCGGCAAGCTCGTCTGTTGGAACGTAAACGCGTTGCTGCCGCCAGCATTGAATAAACCGGTGGCGCGGCTGTACCGCAGCACAATTCGGTCGGTGAGAACGCTGAGCAACGTCCCGCTGGTTGCCGACTTCACGTGAACCATCACTTCCTGTCCCGGGAAAATGTCGCTGCTCGAAGTGAAGCCGCTTGGCGTCGATGCGAGTAAATTACGCGTATCGACATCAAACTCCACCGAAGTGTCGAGCGTTACGGCGATCTTTGCGCCGGCGCTGAGCGCGGTTAGCAGCGCATTGTTGCTGACGTTCACTTTGTCCGAGACGATCATGTTGTAGATGCCGGCGGTGGAAGTCGGATAGATGATGCCTTCGATTTCGTCGACGAAGGGGTCGTCAAGAAAATCCACTTCCGTAATAGTCAAAACGCCGGACACCGAGAGTGTGCCGTCGACGCTCACGGTCTTGTTTACGGCGAGGCACTGCGCGTTCGGATTTCCGCCACAAACCGCTGCGTTGGAGGCTAGCGCGTTGTAACTAGTGGAAGAATTTACGGTACCCACGAGTGTGCCGCGGGTGCCGGAAGCGATCGTGACGTTGTTATTGCTGAAGGTGGTGATGACGCCGGTGAAGTCTTCGATGGCGTTGAGATTGCCGGTGGTTACCGGCGCATTGGGAATCGTAAGAATGTTGGCCTGCGTGAAGTCGATGGTGATGCCGTTTGCCGTGGTCACGGCATTGTTGAGGTTGAAGTCGACATTAAGCCCTACGTTTGCGTTGCCAACGACCGTGATCGGCGAAGCAAAGGTAATGGTTTGCGCTCCGGGTGTGCCGGAATTGAGGAAGCACACGTCGCCTGCTACGCAGGAACCGACCGTAGCGCTCGTCGTATTGGCGAACGTTGCGTTCACCACACCGAGCGTGACGGTGAGTTTTGTATAGGTGTCCGCCGGGATTTGAAAGGTCCCCAATGCGGCGGAATCACTCTGCAGGCGGATCATGTCGAGCAGGATTGGTGTTGAAGGCGTCACGACGTTGACGATTGCTCCGGTGCTGGAGGTGAGAGAGACCGAAGTGATCGGAACGTTGAAACTAACGAACGAAACGCCCGCCGGAGGAGCGTCAGTCACGGTCACAGTGAAATTCGCGGTACCCGGAGGCGGGGTCGTGGTTCCGCTGGGCAAACCGCTGCAGGAACTAAGCAGGAACACCACCAGAACGAGCAGGATGGAAAGACTGAGAGAGTAGCGCTTCATGTGGCACCCCATGCAGGAGGATAAATATCTGGTGCGGAACCCAAGTACGTCCGCGGTCCAATCGTGATTGGACTTACCAAACCAGTCTAACTTCCGGGGGCTGGCACTCGGCGCGGGAAAAAGAAAGAACTTGCGCAAGTTCTAACGGTGGGACGCATTCGGGCGCGCGGCAGCGGCTGTGATAAGTTGACTACACGAATTGGAGAGGGAAAGGCACAAAGAGATTGGCAAAGGGCGCGAAACGCAGCAAGAAAATGAGTAACGGGAGCGGCGAACCGCAAGGAATGAACGAGCGGGTGTACGTTCCGCTGGAGGATGAGGACGTTGTGCGCGCGGCGCGCGATGTTCACGACGACGAATTTGCCGAGCACGAGAGGCGGGAAGCGAGCGGGAAGCCCAGGGAAATGGTGCAGGCACCGAGCATGCAGGAGGTGTTTGGGCCGGGAGGATTGCTGGAGAGGTGCATGACGGCGGGATACGAGCACCGGCCCGCGCAACTGGAAATGGCGGAGCTGGTGCACGAGGCGTTTCAATCGCACCGGCACGCGATCGTGGAAGCGGGAACGGGAACGGGGAAAACGCTGGCGTACTTGTTGCCGGCAATTTGCAGCGGGCGACGCGTGGTGATTTCGACGGCGACAAAATCGTTGCAAGAACAGCTGTATCAAAAGGACGTTCCGTTTTTACAAAAATATTTTGCGCCGAATCTGAAAGTGGCGGTGATGAAGGGCCGCTCGAATTTTTTGTGCAAAGCGAAACTGCACCAGATGGCGGACCAACCGATGCTGCGCGGAATGGAAGAGATGGACGCGTTCCGGCAGATTCGCGACTGGACCAAATTGACGGAGACGGGCGACCGGGCGGAACTGACATTTTTGACGGACGATTCGGAATTATGGCCGCGACTGGATGCGCGACGCGAAACCTGTACCGGACACAAGTGTGCGAATTTCTCAGACTGTTTTGTGACGGAGATGCATAAACGCGCCGCCGAAGCCGATTTGATCATCGTGAATCACCATTTGTTTTTTGCGGATCTGGCGCTGAAGCAGGACGATTTCGGAAGTATTTTGCCGGAGTATTCGGCGGTGGTTTTTGATGAAGCGCACGAAATTGAGGATGTGGCGAGCGATTATTTTGGGCGGCAGATTTCGAATTTCCGGTTTGAGGAACTGGCGCGTGACGCGGACATTGCGTTGCGGCTGCTACATATGGGCACGCCCGCATTGCTGAGAAGGACGCAGCGGATTCGCGAACGCAGCCGCGTATTTTTTGACGCATTTCCTTCGAGGGATGGGCGGTTTCCGTTTACGCGCGGTGAACGTGCGGCTTTTCTCGAGCAGAACCGCGAGGCGTACGACGAACTGGCGCAAGCGTTGAAAGGGCTGGAAACAGAATTTGCAGCGGTGACGCAAAAACCGGAGGAATTGCTGCGCTTGTCGCGGCGGAGTTTCGAATTGCGGCAGGAGATGTCATTCCTGTTCGAATCGAACGAAGGGAATTTCGTGTACTGGTTCGAACGGCGGAACAAGGGAGTATTTCTGGCGGCGACGCCGATTGACGTGAGCCAAATTCTGCGCGAGCGATTATTCGAACAGTTTGACACGGCAATTTTGACGTCGGCAACGCTGACCGTGGGCGGAAGATTCGATTACATACGGCAGAGACTGGGACTGGATCACGCGAAGGAAAGGGCGCTGCCACCGGAATTTGACTATGGCGAACAGGCGCTGCTTTATCTGCCTAAGAAAATGCCTGATGTGCGAGACACGGGATTTGCAGGCAAGGCGGCGGACGAAATTACGGAACTGCTCGAATTGAGCCAGGGGCGGGCGTTCTGTTTGTTTACGAGCTATTCGCAGATGAACGATTTGTATGAGCGAATTCGAACGAGAGTGGGGTTTCCGCTGTTGCTGCAGGGGACGGCGCCGCGGTCGGTGTTGCTCGAACGGTTCAAGAACACGGACGGAGCAGTGTTGTTTGCGACGGCGAGTTTCTGGCAGGGCGTGGACGTGCCGGGTGACCGGCTTTCGTGCGTAATTGTGGACCGGTTACCGTTCGCCGTGCCGAGCGATCCAATTGTGGCGGCGCGGGTGAAGGCGCTGCAGGACGACGGGCGGAATGCCTTTGCGGAATATCAAGTGCCGCAGGCGGTTTTGGCGCTGAAACAGGGGTTTGGGCGGCTGATTCGGACGAAGACGGACCGGGGGATTCTGGCGCTGCTGGACTCGCGGATTCAGCGGATGGCGTATGGTAAAATTTTCTTGGAGTCGCTGCCGGCGTACAGCAAGACGCAGGAATTGTCTGACGTTGCGCGATTTATGGGAGCGCCGAGCCCCGCCTGAGTTGGCCGAGATTGTCCCGAGGAAAGAGCGAGAGGCTGGAGCGATTTTGGGAGAACTATGTTTCGAGTAAGTGTGGAAGAGACGTTTTCGTCGGGGCACGCGCTGCGCGGGTATAAGGGGAAGTGCGAGAACGTGCATGGACATAATTATCGCGTGCAGGTGTCGATTGAAGGGCCGCAACTCGATGGAATCGGGTTGCTGGTGGATTTTACGCACGTAAAGCATGCGCTGCGTGGAATCATCGCGGAAATCGATCACCAGTTTTTGAATGATCTGGAGCCCTTCAAGACCGTGAATCCTTCGGCGGAAAATATGGCGAAGTATTTTTACGAGCAGATGACGGCGAGACTGAAGGAAATGCCGCCGGGAGCGCGGTTGGTCGAGGCGGTGGTTTGGGAGACGGACACGGCGAACGCGGTGTACCGGCCGTAGTTCCTAAAGGCTGACGCTGCGCCAAGTTTTTGCGGTTGAGGTCGTTCGGGCATCTTCGTGGATGCCCTCGGGATGACAAGGCAATTCGGGGAGCTGGCGTGAATCGAGCGTTTTGGATTGCGCTGGGGCCGACGGCGCTGGTGGCGATTGGATATATTTTGGTGTTGCGGGAAATCGGACTGGAGCCGCCGTACTGGAAATTGGCCGGAGTCCTGGCGGCGATGGGACTGGGATTGTGGTGGATTGGGCGGAGAGGCTCTCGGCGCGCGACCTTGAAGTAGGGGCATGAACCGGTAGTTGATGACAACGCAACTCGGTCAGGCCGGGGCCGAGGAAGAGGCTGGGTGAGGCCAACGCAGTAAAAGCGGCGTCGAGCCGCCGCAGTCCAAAAGCGCCCGCTCAGAAGGCGGCCGCTACAACGCGGGGCGATAAGAGAAATGTTCATCACGGAAATATTCAAGAGCATACAAGGCGAAGGGACGCGAGCGGGATTGCCGTGTGTATTTGTGCGGCTGACAGGGTGCAATTTGCGGTGCACGTGGTGCGATACCGCGTACGCGTTTCATGGCGGGAAAAAGCTGAGTGTGGATGAGGTGATTGCTCTAGTGGAGGAGTTGGCGGGCGGGCCGCCGGCGTTAAAACGGGCGCGGGCCGTGCCTTTGGTGGAGTTGACGGGGGGCGAGCCGCTTTTGCAAGAGGAGATTTACCCACTGGCGGAGAGGTTGGTGACCGCGGGATATACGGTGATGATTGAGACGAGCGGAGAAAAATTTGTGGGACGATTGCCGCGCCAGGTCATCAAGATTGTGGATGTGAAGTGCCCGGATTCGGGGGAAGCGGATACGTTTGAGATGAAGAATCTGGAGGCAGTTGGCGGGAACGATGAAATCAAATTTGTGATTTCGTCGCGGAAAGATTATGAGTTTGCCCGGGAGTTTACGAAGCAGCACAAGCTCGACGAGAAGGTGAGGCAGGTTCTGTTTTCGCCGGTGTTTGACGATCCGGAAGGAAAATGGAAGGGATTGGAGCCGCGACAGCTCGTGGAGTGGATGCTGGAGGACGGGTTGCCGGTGCGATTGGGATTGCAGTTGCACAAGTTTGTGTGGCACCCGGCGACGAAGGGTGTTTGAAGAAGTGGCGGGTAGAGCTAGTGACGAGAAAAATGAAGTCGAGATTCAGCACAGAGACACAGAGAACGCAGAGAATCACGAAGAAGTGAAAATGACGCGGACTGGAAAAGCGGTCGTTCTATTGAGCGGGGGGATGGATTCGTGTGTTTGCACGGCGATGGCGCGGGCTCGGCATGGAGCGGACAAGATTGCGTTGCTGCATGCGGGATATGGACAACGGACGGAAGCGAGAGAGCGGCAAGCGTTTGACGGGATCGCGGATTTTTACGGAGTGCGCGAACGGCTGACGGTACGGCTGGAGCATTTCCGGGCGATCGGTGGATCGGCGTTGACGGATCTAAGGATTGCAGTGCCGGAAAATGAATTGGATGAAGCGGGGCCGCATGGAAGCACGATTCCGGTGACTTACGTTCCGTTTCGCAACGCGCATTTTCTTTCCGTGGGAGTGAGCTGGGCGGAAGCGATTGGCGCGAATTTTATTTATATCGGAGCGGTGGCGGAAGACAGCTCGGGCTATCCGGACTGCCGGCCGGAGTATTACAAAGTGTTTCAAGAATTGGTTCGCGTGGGCACGAAGCCGGAGACTGAGATTGAGATTGTGACGCCGGTGATTAGGATGAAGAAGAATGAGATTATCCGCGAAGGCATCGAGTTGGGTGCGCCGCTGCATCTAACTTGGTCGTGCTACCAGAGCGAGCGGGAAGCGTGTGGAGTTTGCGACAGCTGCTTGTTGCGTTTGAAAGCGTTCGCGGAAGCGGGAACCCCGGACCCGATTCCGTACAAAAGGGAAGCGATGCGGAAGGTTGCGGAGTAGGCCTTAGGGCGAAGGGCCTACCTCAGATGGCGGCCGCTACAGAATGCTGTTCGACTCAGGGGCGCAGCCGGTTCATGAAAAGGAGCGCAGCCAGGAGTGGCTACGCTACCTGTAGCGCCTGGAGTGGAGCCTGGCGGGCTTGAATCTCGACTTCTTGTGTCGCGATTCCTGCAATTCATTCCCGCTAGGCGGACGGGGTTGGAATCCGGCGCGGATGAGAAGATAATAAGGCGCAACCTGAGGCCCTCCCCAAAATGTCCGGCGGAGGCTCCCCGTGCAAAAGACGAGCTGCGAAGGCGGCATGCAGGAAAAGGAGAAGCGAGCATGAAGCAATGGGCTAGGACATGGCTGAAGACAGTCACGGTCGCGGCATTTGTGGCGGCGGCGTTGTCGTTTGCCGCGGCACCGCGAGCGAAGGCGCAAGACGGCAGCATCTCGGGAACGCTGCTGGATCTGGAAGGGAAGCCCTGGCCGGACTACACGCTCAGCCTCGAAGGAGATCAGGGCACGAAGGCGGATACCAAGACGGACAAAGGCGGCAAATACTCGTTCAACGGTTTGAAAGCGGCGACGTACAAAATCACGGTGATGCTGCCCTTGCAGAAGGAACCGTACCTTGCCGGACAGGTGAAAGTTGCGACCGGGCAGAACGTTCCGGCGGATATCAACCTTTTGGAATTGGTAGCGAAGAAGAATCCGGAGTACGTGGCGGCGCTGAAAAAGTATGCGGAAGAAAGCAAGAAGATGACGGGAATGAAGGCGCACTTCGACGCGGGAGTCGCCAAGCTGGACGTGGCAAAGGAAAAGAAAGCGGCGTTAGCGAAGGCTCCAGCGGATCAGAGAGATGCGCTGAAACAAGAGATGTCGGACGCGGCGACGCAGGCGGTGACGGAGCTTGAGGCTTCAAAAGCCGCAGCGCCCGAAAAAGATACAAACCTTCCGTTGATTCTGAGCCGCCTGGGGGATGCATATGAAGCGGCTGGCCGGACGGATGATGCGATTACGGCGTATAAAGCGGCGATCGAACTCAAGCCGGCGGCAAATATTTATCTGAACTTGGGCGGGGTTCAGGGCCGGGCAGGCAAGAGCGAAGACGCGATCGCGTCGTTCAAGAAAGCAGCGGAACTCGATCCAGCGAACGCGGCGCAGGCCTGGCGGAATGCGGGAATTATTTTATCGAACGCGGGGAAGTATGCGGACGCGGTTGAGCCTCTGAAGAAGTCGACCGAACTCGATCCGAAAAGTGCGGTGGGATGGTACCTGCTGGGCGGCGCGCTGGTGGCGAATATCAAATACAAGAAGGTGGGAGACAAAGACGTGCCGGATATTCCGGAAGGGACGACGGAAGCCTACCAACACGCCATTGAGTTGGATCCGAACGGACCGTACGGAAAAGAATCGAAGGCAGCGTTGGATGCTTTGCAACAGATGGCGCCGGGTATAACCACGCGAGTGACCGAGAAGAAAAAGAAACCGTAAGAACAGACTGGTTAAGCAAGAAAGCCGGCGCTCGCATTGGGCGCCGGTTTTTGCTTTTGGCGAACGATATTGCTAGCGATGGGAGAGTGTTCCGGTAGATTTTGTGCGGCGAAGAGCGGCGGCAAAGGTCAACATGCTGAGTGGCAATAGAGTGGCCGCGAAGAGAAGCAGTATGGCGAGCGGATGAAGCACGTCGCGGAGACGGGCGGAGCCGAGAAGAGCGGCGCGCATGGCGTCGAGTGCGTAGGTGACGGGATTGAGCCGCGCGAAGAATTGGAGCCAATCGGGAAGGATGGACACGGGGAAAAGCATGCCGCCGGCGATGCTGGAGACTCCGAGGAGAAGCCACTTGGCCGGGTTGCCGCGTTTGAACAGGAGAAGGTAACTGGCGGAAAGGATGCCGAGGCCGGAGAAGGCCAGAAGAGAAACAAGCAGGACTAAAACGACGGCGGGCCAATTTGCAGAATGAAGGGGGAAGCCGAAAAAGAGTGCACCCCAGCCGATGTAAACGGCAATGCGCAGTGTTGTGGCGGCAAAAGGATAAAGAGCGGACCCGGCGAGAATTGCTGGCAGGGAGGTTTGCGTGACGAGAAGGTGTTCGAGGGTGCCGGAATCGCGCGCTTCTTCGAGGCTGTGGTCGAAGGTATCCAGAGCGGCGTTGAGGTAATCGAGGAAGACGAAACCGACGAGGGAGAAAGCGAAGTAGCCGCCGGACTGCGGGAGAGCCTGGCGAAGCTCGGGGCTTTCGACGAAACGGGCAACGTAATAGAACGTGGCGGTGCCGAACAGGGCTTGCACGATTTCCATGATGAAGGGGCTGCGGTAAGACTTGGCGATGTACAGGTCGCGGCGAAAAAATAACCAGAGCTCGCGGAACAAAACGGTCATGAGCGGGCCTCGGGAGCCAGCGAGTCGGGGGCGTGGCCAGTAAGGCGGAAGAATGCTTCTTCGAGTGTGGCCGCGTGGGATTGAAGCTTGAGGGCCGCGGGAGTGTCGAGCGCGATGAGGCGACCGTGTTGGAGGACGGCGACGCGATTGGCGAGCAGTTCAATTTCGGCAAGGGAGTGGGAAGCGAAAAGCAGAGAGGTCTTGCCGGGCTGCATGACTTGTGATTTCAGGAAATGGCGGAAGGACGCGGCGGCGATCGCGTCGAGGCTGCGGGTTGGCTCGTCGAGAAGAAGAACGCGCGGGGCGTGAAGGAGCGCGCGAGCGAGGGAGAGGCGTTGAATCGTGCCGGAAGAAAGAGTGCGGACCTGGCGATCGAGAGAGTCGGCGAGTTCGAACTGCGTGGCGAATTGCGAGACGCGATCGCGCGCGGCAGCAGCGGAGAGATGATTGAGGCGGCCGAAGAAGAGAAGATTTTCGCGGGCAGTGAGGCGGGCGTAGAAGCCCTGATCGGAACCGGCGTGGTAACCGAGCGAGCGGCGGACGGCACGGGGAGAAGAGACCGCGTCGTGTCCTGCGATGGTGGCATGGCCGGAGGTGGGAAGAAGAAGCGTGGCGAGGATGCGGAGGAGAGTGGATTTGCCGGCGCCGTTTGCGCCGAGCAGTGCGATGGATTCGCCGTCGAGGAGTTTGAAGGAGATATCGTGAAGAGCGGGAAGAGTAGGCTTTCCAAAT
>Ga0247694_1000040_pt1 | contig 56277 bp, 46 predicted proteins | sample CNK35_metaG_FD_182736 | JGI IMG/M metagenome (GOLD analysis project Ga0247694, IMG submission 182736) | Soil microbial communities from Purdue University Martell Research Forest, Indiana, United States - CNK35 | ecosystem: Environmental > Terrestrial > Soil > Temperate forest > Bulk soil...
TCTGTAACGGCGCCGGCGCCGACGGTGTGGCCGCCTTCGCGGATGGCGAAACGCAGGCCCTTTTCGAGTGCTACCGGCGTGATCAGCGTGACTTCGCAGCTTACGTTGTCGCCCGGCATCACCATTTCCACTCCGGTCGGCAGTTTCACGTCGCCCGTTACGTCCGTCGTCCGGAAATAAAACTGCGGACGATAGCCCGTGAAAAACGGCGTGTGACGTCCGCCTTCATCCTTCGTCAACACGTACGCTTCCGCTTTGAACTTCGTGTGCGGCGTGATCGATCCCGGCTTGCAAACCACCTGGCCGCGTTCCACGTCTTCTTTCTCCGTGCCGCGCAGCAACAGTCCAACGTTGTCCCCCGCCAGCCCTTCATCGAGCAGCTTCTTGAACATTTCCACGCCCGTCACAACTTTCTTCTGTGTCGGACGGAAACCCACTATTTCCACTTCTTCGCCAACCTTCACTTTGCCGCGTTCGATTCGCCCCGTAACCACCGTGCCGCGTCCTGAAATCGAAAAAATGTCCTCAATCGGCATGGCCATCGGCTTGTCGATATCCCGCACCGGAAGCGGTACGTTCTTGTCCACCGCGTCCATCAGTTCATCGATCTTCGCTTCCCACTTCGCATCGCCGTTCAGCGCCTGCAGCGCAGAGCCCCGAACGATAGCAATCGTGTCGCCAGGAAACTGATACGTCTTCAGAAGTTCACGAACTTCCAGTTCCACCAGTTCCAGCAATTCCGCGTCTTCCACCATGTCGCACTTGTTCAGGAACACGACAATCGCCGGTACCCCGACCTGACGTGCCAGCAAAATGTGTTCCCGCGTTTGCGGCATCGGACCATCCGTCGCCGCAACTACCAGAATCGCGCCGTCCATCTGCGCCGCGCCCGTAATCATGTTCTTGATGTAGTCCGCGTGCCCCGGGCAATCCATGTGCGCGTAGTGGCGGTTCGCCGTTTCATACTCCACGTGCGATACCGCGATCGTGATGCCCCGCTCACGCTCTTCCGGCGCGTTGTCAATCGTGTCGAACGCACGGAACGCCACCTTCGGGTTGTGCTTCGACAACACCTTCGTAATCGCCGCCGTCAACGTCGTCTTGCCATGGTCAATGTGACCAATCGTCCCAATATTCACGTGCGGCTTACTGCGCTCGAATTTCTCCTTGGCCATTGCGTTGTCCTCGCGTCAAATCAGTTCAAACAGCAAAATGCCATCACCGCAAATATTTGGAGCGGGGGACGGGATTTGAACCCGCAACCATCACCTTGGAAGAGTGAGACTCTACCGTTGAGTTACCCCCGCCCGGTGAAACAAACCCGACGCCTCAACGAAAACTCTTCACGCAACTGCAAAGTGCGAAATCTGGAGCCTGGGACCGGGATTGAACCGGTGACCTCGTCCTTACCAAGGACGCGCTCTACCAACTGAGCTACCCAGGCCAAACCCATTCCCAAACTAACGACCCCGACACTTGACCCCAAACTACCGGCAACTCGGCGCACTTTGCCTTGGCGGCGTTTCCGCCGCAAATTAGCCGCTACCGAACATCGCTTCATGCGATTGCCCTGCGGTTTGCAAACAAGAGCCGCGAACGACCACGGCTGGACGCCTGGAGCCTGGTGGACGGGGAAGGATTCGAACCTTCGTAGCCCGCAAGGAGCGGCAGATTTACAGTCTGCTGGTTTTAGCCACTCACCCACCCGTCCCAGAAACTTCTTGGGACGCTAAAAACGTGTCCCGTAACAACGAAGCGCGTACAGAAGCTTGACTCGCGCGGAAACACAAAACGGACTCGTGTCAAAAGACACCAGCCCGTTCAATTTTAACTCTTGGATCCGCTCCGCCTCAATCCCCTACGAACTCTGGTGGAGCTGGCGGAGGGATTTGAACCCCCGACCCTCTGATTACAAATCAGATGCTCTACCAGCTGAGCTACGCCAGCGTCGCTCAAACCGGGTAATAATAGCAGAAGGGGCATAAGAATTGCAAGGGGGTGAAAACGGCGCCAGCAACGGGGCCGCCAAGTCTGTGGAAAAGGAGAGGTCGGTGCCCTTCTCTATAACAACACTAAAGCTAATTATAACAGCAAGTTAGACGAAAAACGAAGGGCCGAAATTGGACGCGAAAACCTGTTGATAAGTCACAGAAAAGAGACGGGTTGCCGATGCCCGCGCGGCTTACCGGGATGGTTATCCGCCGCAAAAAGCGAGATAACGTAAGATAGAGTTTCGTCAGGAGCACAATGAGCCGGAAAAAATGGATCACTGGAATTGCAGCGGGAGCGGTCGTCGCGCTGGGGGCCTACTTCGGCTATGCGCACTTTGCGGCGACGGGAAATTCGCGCGAAAGCATGCTGCGTGCGCTGCCGACCGATGCGTCGACTGTGATTTATTTGGACATCGAGGAGTTCCGTCGGGCGGCAATTCTGAAAGCGGTGACGACGCTAGGCGCAAGCGCAACGGGAAACGTAACGACCGATCCGGACTACAGACAATTTGTGAACGAGACGGGGTTCGATTACGAAAAGGATCTGGACCGCGTGGGAATCGCCATGACGAGTCACGGCGCGAGGCAAAATTATTTTGCGCTGGCAGATGGAAGGTTTGACCGGAAGAAAATTGAAACGTATTTGCGGAAGAACGGACGAAGCGAGCAGGCCGGCGGGCGCGAGATTTTCCGCGTTGCAACCGGCGAGCCGGGACGAGAAGTTTCCCTGGAATTTATTTCGAACCAGCGAATCGCGCTCACCGACGGCGATGACATAAACTCCAAGATCGCGTCGGGCACGAGCGCGGCCGGACACGCCGAATGGATGGAGCGATTCTCGCGACTCGCCGGAACGCCGGTGTTTGCCTTGATACGGCAGGACGCCGCGATCGGAGGCGTCTTGAGTTCGCGGACACCGGGCGGTTTTTCTTCACCGCAGCTGGCGGGGCTACTGAATCAGCTGCTCTGGATATCCGTGGCGGGCAAGCCGGAAGGCGACTCATTTCGCGCCGTGATCGAGGGCGAGTGCCCGAACGAAGCTTCGATGCGGCAACTGGCGGAGTTTTTGAATGGAATCACCCTGATGGCGCAAGCGGGCCTGAACGATCCCAAGTTGCGTCAGCAGATGGACCCCGCTGAACGTGAAGCGTACGTGCAGCTATTGAATTCGGTGGAAGTGACGAAACTCGACCGAGGCGATAGTAAATCGGTGCGAACGACTCTGCTGGTTACGCAGGAGGCTTGGGCAAAACTCTCGGCTGGTGCGCGGCTTCAAAACGCGCAACCGACCAGCGTGAAACAGACGCCCGCCGCGAACAAAAAAAAGAACGGCGGGCCAGCACAGGCTGCCCGCCGTCCCTAGTCACGAGCTAGTCCCGACCATTTTGATTTCCCTGATCGAAGCTGAACATATCCATTAAATCTCCGATTGCGGGGCTGTTTTGGGGAACGTAAGGATCGCCGTCCATCCGTGGATTAGGCAAATTGTCGCGGCTACGCGCGGTCAGCGGATCGAGCCTCCAATTTTTTTCGATGAATTTGAGAATGGAGACGTGATCGGTATAAGTGTGATTGATGTGGCCACCCTTGGTAAACGGTGACACGACGATGAGCGGAATGCGCGGACCGTCGCCGAAGAAATCAAGTGGCTGGGTGTAGCCGGAATCGTAGTAACCGCCGCCTTCGTCGAACGTGACGATGAAGGCGGTCTCGGCCATAAGCGCGGGATTTGCATTCAGGTGGTCGAGAACCTTCTTTACCATTCCTTCAAACAGGTCGAGTTTGGATGAAGCGGGGTGGCCGTCGATCAGACCGTCCGGCTTGACGAAAGAGACGGCAGGGAGCGCGCTGTTGTCGATCGCGGCGAAGAAATCCGTCGCGTCCTTGATGTGCGCCGCCCGCTGCGCCGGGTCACCCATGATGGCCGAGGAGTACGATTCGAAATTGCAGATGTTGCAGTACGCCTTGCCGATCAGTACGAACGGATCCGCGCTCGTCGGATTGTGCTGGAAATTTACGGCGGCGTTGTACGCCGCACCGTAGTAAGCCCATGAGACATGCTTCTCGTTTAATGCTTCCCCGATCGTGCGGACATTGGACGGTGGAATCGAAAAGCCGCTGGCGATTCCGGCGGTGTCGACTGTGCCGTCCGGCAAAAATCCGGGCGAGTCGTTGTTAATCATGTAGAAGTGGCCCGGAGAGCAGCGGGGCGCCGGGTGGTACGGCAGAGACGCAAGATAATCGCGAATCGGCTTGATGCCGGGCTGAGTGGGATCGCCGCACTCGGCGAAGTTGCCGTTGAATCCCAGGTCCACGGTATAGACGTTGTCGGTGCCGGATTGTGGTTCGGGGTTGGCGATGACTCCCGTCGGCGGAGTCGTGGGAGTGCCCTTGCCGTCGCTCCAGAAGATGGCGTCGCCGAGGCCGAGCATGACGTGATTCGCGCCGGTTCCGCCCATGACGGATTGGTGGAAATTGTCGCTCATGGAATATTGGTCGGCGAGGCTCTTGAGAACCGGCGCATCGCCGGCCTGCACGTTGTAAAAAGCCATCGAGTTGCCGCCGCCGTTGTCGTCGATAGCGCCGCCGCTCGCTGGATCCGGAATGTTGGTGTAGGTGTTGATCACGAACGGATAAAGATCGTTCAAGCAACCGGACGGATTGTGGCGCGTGGTGTTGGCGACGTTGCAGTCGGATTGCTGCCACATTTCAAAGAGGCGGTGAGTGGTATCACCGGTGAAGGAATCGTAGGGAAGGTTGGTCCCTTTCAGCGGGAAAGGACCGTTCGGGAGCGTGTTGAAGCTGGCGATGCGAGTGTCTGGATCCGGTTGGATGAATGTCTGCGGAAAGCCGGTAGCGGCGCCGGTCGTGAGCAAATTTACGTCACCGATTTCCAGCGAAGGCTCGATCGCGGCCAGAAACGGAGCCGGAGTTCCAGGAGGAAAAATCGTGGCTGTTGGAGCAAAGTTGAGTGACGGCTGCGGCAAAATGTCGTACGGCGACTTTTCGCTGTTCTTTAAGCTGATGAAAAATTCGCTTTTGAACGGCGCGATAGCCTGAAACTGCTTCGCTCGCGCGAAGTTCGGGCCGGGAGTTCCGTCTGCGTTGACGATTCCCTTCGACAACAGATTGTTAACGAATTCTCCTTTCTTTGGTTTGTAAGTCGCGAAGACATGGTCGAAAGTACGATTTTCGCCGATCAAGACAATCACATGCTTGATCGGAGTTCGCGTTTCTCCGCCTTCGTGCTCACGCGCTTGCGCCGGGCTTGCGAACGCTCCACCCAGAGCCAATTGCGCAGCTACGACGGCAACCAGGCCCGTACGCAGACCGGTGAAACAATTCGACAGGACATTTCTTAGAGACATGAACCCTCCCTCAGCTGACGGAAACATTTGGACAAACAACGGCCGGGAGCCGAGAAGGGTAGGGTTCTTGAGTTAAGTCAGGATTGATTCGACATGAATTAAGTATGAGTGAATCGGAGCAACACAAGAAATGGGGCTGCCAGAAACAAGAAAAGTTCAGGGAGAGGGAAAAATCAGTCGCCGGCGGGTGTGGCTTTCATGTAGCGCCAGGGGTTGATCGGTGCGTTGTTCATGCGGACTTCGTAATGGACGTGCGGGCCGGTAGAACGGCCGCTGATGCCGCAATAGCCGATGACCTGGCCGCGCTTGATGCGCGAGCCAGCAATCGTGGCGAAAGCGGACATGTGCGCATACCAGGTAGTGATACCGAAACCGTGATCCACGACGACGAGGCGGCCGTAGCCGGCATGATTTTCGACGATCGTGACGACTCCGTCGGCGGTGGCGTGTACCGGTGCGCCATAATCGGACGCGACGTCGACGCCGGTATGGAATGCACCTTCGCCGCTGAACGGGTCGAGGCGTTCGCCAAAGCTGTCCGTGATGTGGCCAAGCACAGGCCAGACCGAAGGTGTATAAGACGAATCGGCAAAACTGAAAGACGGAAGCAAGCGGAGGCCACCTGCGGAGATGGCGATCGCAGCGGCATTCTTTTTAAGAAAGGTATATTGCTCGACGGACTGATCGAAGGCGTCTTCCGGCGTGACGGGATTGTCCGAGACGTCGAAGGCAACCGGGTGATAGCGGAGCACGCCGTAAGTCATGGCTACTTCAGTGGCGAGAGACTGCAAAGAATCGAGGCGCTGGTTGGTATCGTTGACAGTGGTCTGCAGCTGGCGCGAATGCTGCTTGACGGTTTCGAGCTCATGGCGCATCGCATTGTAATTGCCGACTTTCCAGAGCATGCGCGAATAAGAACCGACGCCAATCACAATGGTTAGCATGCCGACTACGGCGAGGGCGGCGACGCTGACGAGGGCGTAGGCAGGCACGACCAGCTTCCGGAGATGTCCCGGAGTGGACGCGACAAAAAATGTGTAATTCTTGCCCTTGATCACTGATGGCCCCTCAGCCCTTGATTTCTATCTCGAATACGGGTGATCGTTCTCTGCCCGCCGTTTGAATTTAAAGAACTTCTCGAACTACGCTGGTCGAACCGAAGCCGCTAGATGGCCGTGTATTACAAACAATCTGAACCGTGAGTCTCGGTTCGCGACCGTGTCCATATTAAGTTCTGAAGAATATTGGGTCAACCCTCTAATTGGCCTAATTTGGGACAGGCTGTGAATTCCTGTCCACTGTACGAAGGGACAGGTTGAAGCGGCATATACTTGCAAAACGCAGCACGGCGAGGAGTGAGCGAAAATGGGAGGCAGAACGACCATTAGCGAAGAGTCCATCGTGCGTGAAATTGCGCGCGCGGCGCGAAGGAGCGGCCGCCCGGCGAAGAAATTTAGCGTTGAGGTGAACATCGGAGACGACGCAGCCATCTGGAGACCGAAGAAGGGCTTCGACACCGTCTTGACGACGGATTGGTTTCTCGAGGGCACGCACTTTTGGAGAGACTGGCATCCCGCCGAGGCCGTTGGGTGGAAATGCCTGATGCGGGCGGCGAGCGACGTGGCGGCGATGGGCGGCGATCCGAAGTGTTTCCTCTTGAGTTTGGCCCTGCCGGCAAGTTGCGCAGGAACCTGGCTGAACGGCTTCCTGCACGGGCTGATGAAGGCGACGAGAAAGTTGAAGTGCCCTTTAGCCGGCGGGGACACGACAGGGAACGACCGAGTGCTGATCAATATTACTGTCGTCGGCGGGGTAAGAAGGGGAAGAGCCGTCCGGCGAAATGGTGCCAAACCGGGCGATCGGATTTTCGTGAGTGGAAGACTGGGCGAGGCAGAGCTCGGGCTGCGGCTGGCGCGCCAACTGAGAAGAAATGGCGGCGGAAGCAAGAATCCGCTCCTGAGACAGCACCTTTATCCGGAAGCGCGAGTGGAATTAGGACAATGGCTAGCGAAAAGCAGACTGGCGACCGCGATGATGGACCTGTCGGACGGGTTGTCATCGGATTTGGCCCGGCTTTGCGAAGCCAGTAAAGTCACAGCGCAGATAGAAATCGAACGAGTTCCCGTTGCGGCGGGCGAGTTCCGTAGGAGATTTACCGACAAGGAGCGCGCTCGAGCGGCGCTACACGGCGGCGACGACTACGAACTTCTCTTTTGCGTGGCGGATCGCGACTTCCGGCGCGTTCCCTGCGCGTTTCAAGGAGTGAAATTGACCGAGATTGGCAGAATTACGAGCGGAGGCGCGATGGAACTGATCGATTCTTCCCGCAAAGCTGTCCCGCTGCGCCCGCTCGGTTGGGATCCTTTCTAAAAAATCCGTCGAGGCAAAGAACGGCGAACGCTGCCTGAAAGGGTTACGCGTCTTCGTGGGCAAGTACGTTCGTACAGGTGTGGAGTTGTACCTTTGAATGTCCAATTTTGGTTCCGATGGACAGTTGTAGCGGCTCTCTGCGGTCCGTAGAGTGACTAAGTCAGTGCAAGCGGGCCCCCTCGGCAGTCAACCCCCTCGCTGCGCGCACAAATAGCAGTTATGAGAGTAAGAAGTGAAGCTTCGAGGAGGAAGCGTGAAGAAATTTTGTTTCGTAATGGGATTTTTGGTTGCAGCATGTTGGCCGGCGGCAGCGCAGGCGCAGAACGCGATTCGAATCAATTGCGGAGGCAAGGCGTACACCGACGCGAAAGCACAAGTTTGGCAAGCGGACGGCGGTTACAGCAGCGGCCTTGTGAGCAACATCGCAGCAACCGTAGCTGGAACGGTGGATCAATCGCTCTATCAGAACGGCCGTTACACTTCGAACTTGACGACGCCGCTTGTGTATTCGTTCCCCGTGGCGGCGGGTTCCTACCACGTGAATCTTTATTTTGCAGAAACGTTTGGCGGGGCGCAGAAAATCGGCGGCCGTGTGTTCAATGTAAAAATGCAAGGCAATACTGTTTTTCAAAACCTCGATATATACGCCGCAGCTGGCGCGAACACTGCGCTGGTGAAAGGCGCGGACATCATTGTGACCGATGGAACAGCGACGATTGAGTTTGACAGCTTGGTGAACAACGCCAAGGTGAATGCAATCGAAATCACGCAAACCGTTGGTGCCCCGGAATTGAAACTGAATTTCATGTATCCGGATGGAACGCCGGTCAGCGGCACTTTGAACTACAACATCATCACCAGCGCTTCAACAATGGGCGGCAAGCAACCGCTCACGTCTGGCCAAGCGACTTGCTTGTTGGTCGCGTCGCCGCAATTACTGGGGCTGGTGGGCACCATGAATGTGAACCTGAGCCTTACCGACACCGCGGGCCACTCGCTGTGGCAGATAACGCTTTCGCTGAACCCGGCGACCGCTAACTTCACGTCAGTGCAAAGTTCGTCGCTGAACGTGGTTGTACAGAAGCTGTAAGTTTTCTCAAGAGGAACGCGCGTTAAGAGCGCTGGTCGCCGGTTGTGTTTCCCGCAGTGGTCTAGGTTGCGGGGGGCGCAGCCGGCGGCTTTACTTTCGGAGCGGACGGCTCGTCTTCGGTAGGCGCAGTATCTGGCGTATCCACATGCACAGGATGATCAGTCGCCTGCTGTTCGAGCGGGGTGACATTCGCGAAATCGAGCGCCGGCGCGCCTGCCAGCGCGTTTTGCATGAAGCTGGTCCAGATGGGCAGAGCAGCGCGAGCGCCGGTTTCTTTCTTGCCGAGCGAGTTTTGCTTGTCGTCAAAGCCGACCCAAACGCCCGCGGTGATTTGCGGCGTGAAGCCGACAAACCAGGCATCGGTGTAGTCCTGGGTCGTGCCGGTTTTTCCGGCGGCTGGACGTTTCAGCGCTTTGGCTTCGATACCGGTGCCGAACTGAATCACTTCTTCGAGCATCGCCGTCATTGTCCGGGCCACTTCCGGAGAAATGACTTCGTGGATCGCGGGATGCGCTTCTTCAAGCAATGCACCATCGTACGTCGCGACGCGGCGAATCATGTGTGGGTCGATGCGAATGCCGTCGTCGGGAAAAACGGTGAACGCAGAGACGTGTTCGAGAAGTTTCATGTCCGCGGCGCCGAGCGCGAGCGGGAGGTACGGCGGCAGCGGCGTGGAGATACCAAAGCGGCGTGCTTCGTCAACGACCGTGCCGATGCCAACTTTTTCGGCAAGCTTCACGGCGGGAACGTTGCGTGAGCCGGCAAGCGCGCGACGCAACGTAATGTTGCCTTCGAATTTCTCGTCGTAGTTACGTGGAGAATAGAGATTGCCGCCGCTCATCGTGCTGAACGGTGCGTCCAGAATCGTGTCGAATGGCGTAAATCCTTTTTCGAGCGCGTCTGCGTAAACGTAGACCTTGAATGAACTGCCAACCTGGCGAACGGCCTGCGTGGCGCGGTTGAACTTCGAATCTTCGAAACTGTATCCGCCGACCATGGCCTTGATTTCACCGGTCGGATTGTCGATAGCAATCATGGCGGCTTGCGGCGTCGGCTGTTGTTCAAGCTGAACGCGAGCAGTCGTTTCGCGAAGTTCTTGAATGGAAAACTGCGCGAGGTCGCCGACCTTCAGGAGTTCGCTGGGCTTTCTTTTGCCGGTCCAGGCCATGTCTTGCGAGGAGAGGAGCGCCCGATACTGGCCGATCTTGATCGTCGCGGATTTATCGTCGACGGCCATGACGAGCCCGGTGACATAGCTTCCCTTTTCAATCGCATGGCGCCAATCGTCGTCTTCGTAGGTGTCGAGTTTGCCGAGATTGTCCTTGATGAGGTTGGGCAAGCCGCCGCGCCATCCGTGGCGGCGATCATACGAGTGAAGACCGTCCCGAATAGCCTGATTCGCCGCACGCTGCATCTTTACGTTGAGGGTGGTGTATACGCGCAGACCTCGTTCGTGAACGGCCTCGGTGCCATAAGTGGATTCGAGGTACTTGCGAATATCTTCGAAAAAATACGGCGCCAGATCGTTGCGCGGATATTGAATATGCAAACCGAGCGGCATCTTTTTGGCGTTTGCTGCGTCCGCTGAAGAAATCTTCCCTTCTTCTTCCATGCGGCGCAGAACAAGATTGCGGCGATTGAGCGCGGCTTCAGGATTGGCGATAGGAGAAAATTTCGGTCCGTTGACCATACCGGCGAGCAAAGCGGCTTCCTGCAGATTCAAATCGGTTACAGATTTGCCGAAATAAAACTGCGCTGCAGCCGCAAAACCATAGTTGCCATGCGCGAGATAGACCTGATTCGCGTACATGGTGAAGATTTGCGGTTTGGTGTAGCGCCGCTCGACTTGCAACGCGAGCAGCATCTCCTGAACTTTGCGGCGAAAGGTGCGGTCGCTGCGATCGAGGAAAAGATTCCCGGCAAGCTGCATCGTGATGGTACTCGCGCCGGCAGTGATGCGCCGATGAATCACGTTGCGGACCATCGCTCCGGCGATACGCGGGAAATCAATGCCCCAGTGCTCTTCAAAATGCTGATCTTCGATGGACGTAACGGCGTTGAAGAGAATTTTCGGGCACTGCTCATATGTCATGAGGATGCGGCGCTGCAAAGCAAAGCTCCCGACGAGTTGCCCATCGTCTGCGTAAACTTCCGTGACGACGTTGGGCCGGTAGGTTTCGAGCGCGTGAATTTCCGGCAGGTCGCTCGCATAGACAAAGAGCAAGCCCGCCCCGGCGCCGAGCAGAATCGCGCAAAACAGAAGAAACGCCAGCGCGACGCGGTCAATCAGTTTCCAACCGCGAAGACGAAGGGTGATCGGGGGAAGGCTTAGCATGAAACTTCATTTTAACTTAGAACGCGAACCGCGACGCAGAACGGAAACCAATGTTCTTGTCCGATGGCTCACTGACGGGCTCGACTTTCTCGCGTTTCAGCAAGTGTGCGATACTGCCTCTCGCGATACGCATGCCGAATGCTCGGAGCCCGGGCATTGTGTTCGTCTATTTTTTCCTCGCAACGCTTGCAGCCGCCTCTGTACTGTCCCGCCTTGTCGCGTGGTTATTCTGGACACCAGCGAAAAATGTCCTGCGGAAGCTATTGGACGACGAAGCCGCGGCCGCGTGGACCTGTTATGTATTCTTCACGCCCGTCGTCGCGGGCGTTGCGGCAGGGGCACGCGTTTCGAATCCATGAGGAATACCTGGCAGCTCCGTCCTTCAATCGCGGCGCAATGCTGGCGCGGTTGACACAGTAGTTTTGGGTTCTGGAGATGTACCGCACGGCGATCGCAGGAATAGCCTGGGTTCTGCTCGGGCTGTCGCTCGTCGCCGGCATCGTATACGTGATCGCCGACAAATACGGACTGAACAGGGCCTACCGCGGCGGGGCGCAGCGCAGACCGCCGGAGACTAAGAGCCGGGCGGCATCTAGCCACCAAACCCTCCAGTACTCGGTCTCAGTCCGGGGTTGCTGCAGCTAGGTTCTACGAAGGCGCCGTCCACGGATGCGGCTTGCGCGCTTCGACGAAAGCGAAGTAGGTGCACAGCAGCGCCGCCGCGAGAAAAACGCTGTCTCGTACCAGCGTCATGCCATTGAGCGGTTCGGGCGTCGCAAAACAGCCGCAGTCCTTGATGTCGAGATGCAGCAGGTAGGCACGGGTGAGTACCGAAAGAAAGACTACGAGCAATAGAGACACGCCCGTGAGCCAGTAGCGAACCCGCCAGCCAATCAAAAGCAGTAGTCCAAGAGCCAGCTCAATAAACGGCAGAGTGCGGGCAAGAAGCGCGGCATTTGCCGCGGGTAAGAACTTGAACGTTTCCACTTCACCGGCGAAATTCGCCAGATTCGCCTGTACAGCAAATTTGAACGCAAACCACGGATGCAGAATAAAAGTTGGATGAAGAATTTTTGAATAGGCCGCGTAAACGAACGTCGCGCCGAGAAACAGCCGGCCGAGCAGCACTACAGTCCGGCGCAGGGTTAGAGGGCTCGATTGCATCATCGTGGCGGACTCGCTACTGCGTCAGAAGCTGATCGAGAAATTGATGAAGGACTTCGTAGCTGACGATGCCGACCACCGGATAAGTTTGGCCTTTGTAGTGAATGATAGTGGTCGGCGTTTGGTTGACAGCGTAAGTGCGCCCGAGCGCCAAATCTTTTTCGATGGCTGCGTCCATCGCCGGATTCTTGATCAGCGCGTGGATTTTAGTCATGTCCGCAGGAGAAAGGACGCTCGCCACCGTTCCGTCCACATCGCCCGTTTGTTCCCATTTTTCCTGGTTTTCAAAGAGAACTTGTTCCACTTGCTCGAGGCGGCCTAGCTGAGAAGCCGCACGGCCATACCTTGCGGCAATACGCGAATATGCATGGCCCGGCAGCGGAAAGTCCCTGTGAATCGCGAAAACTTTGCCGGTCGCGACATAGTTGTCGTTCAACTGCCGTGAGGTGCCAAGGTAAAGCTGCTTACAAGCCGGACACTGAAAATCACTGAATGTCTCCATGATGATCGGCGCGGATTTTGAACCGCGCGTTTTGTGCAGATCGACGTCGGGAATTCCTGCAAAAGTGGACGCGGGCGCAACCGGCGGGGCGCTCGCCTCTGACGCTTTGCTGGACGCCGCCTGAAGCGGCGCAGCCTCGGTTTTAGTCGGCTGAGGTGGTGCGGGCGCTGACACAGGCGTCGTGGATGCCTCCGCTGTTTGAGGCGCGGCCGACGACGCCTGTGGGTTTTCCGGTGAACGCGATTGGCTGTTGCAACCGACGAGCAATGCACCCGACGAGAAGACGAGTGCGAACGTCAAACGGGCGAGGTACGAGCGGTTCAAGCAATCCTCCCAAAACGGTCAGTTCCCGATAGTTCCTGATATGTTGAGGCACGGCATTGTAGCGCGAAAACGGTCGAACGATAATTAGAGACCTTGTAAGAGGTTGGATGGCGGTCGTACGACTAGGTTGCCCTGCGAAATGGGAGGCTTGCCCTTGGTTCGAAGGCTCCTGTCGGAAGAAGCGATAAGGCGCGCCTTTTCAATAAAATAGAGCCGTTATAAGAAAACTTGACAACAATACACTCAACTTGTATACTCTGCGAGACATTGAGCTTACGTCACGAGGCGTGACCCAGTTACCTACTCCTGGTTGCACGCCACCACGGGCTAGGCACGGAGAGGAACCAGCATTATGAGCAAGATTATTGGAATTGACTTGGGAACGACGAACTCGGTGGTCGCGGTGATGCAAGGCGGCGAACCCGTCGTTATCCCAAACCAGGAAGGCGCGCGAACGACGCCTTCGGTGGTGGCTATCACGAAAACTGGCGAGCGTTTGGTCGGGCAGGTGGCAAAACGGCAGGCCGTCACGAATCCGGAAAACACCGTTTATTCGATCAAGCGGTTTATGGGACGGCGCTATGACGAAGTCAGCGAAGAGAGCCGCCGCGTTCCGTACAAAGTAGCCAAAGGCCAGCACGACGACGCGCGTGTGGAAATTTCCGGCAAGGTGTACAGCCCACCCGAGATTTCAGCGATGATTCTCGGAAAGCTGAAAGCAGCCGCGGAAGATTTCCTAGGCGAAAAAGTGTCCAAGGCCGTTATCACGGTTCCGGCGTACTTCAACGACGCGCAGCGGCAAGCGACCAAACAAGCGGGCGAAATCGCGGGCCTCGAAGTCGTCCGCATTATCAACGAGCCGACGGCGGCCGCGTTGGCGTACGGACTCGACAAGAAGACCGACGAAACGATCGCGGTGTATGACTTGGGCGGGGGTACGTTCGATATTTCCGTCCTCGAAGTCGGCAGCGGCGTCGTGGAAGTAAAGTCCACCAACGGCGACACGCACCTTGGCGGCGATGACTTTGATCAAAGAATCGTGGATTGGCTGATCGACGGCTTCAAGAAAGCAAACAACATTGACTTGAGCAAAGACCGCATGGCGCTGCAACGCCTGAAAGAGGCCGCGGAAAAAGCGAAAATCGAGCTTTCGCAGATGATGGAGACGGAGATCAATCTTCCGTTCATCACGGCGGGCGCGAGCGGCCCGATTCACTTGCAGGAAAAGTTGACGCGCACGCGGCTCGAGCAATTGATGGGCGATTTACTGGACCGCTCAATGAAGCCGGTGCAGCAGGCGCTCGAAGACGCGAAGCTTTCGCCGAGCGACATTCAGGAAGTCGTGCTCGTCGGCGGCTCGATCCGCATCCCGAAGGTACAACAACTCGTACGCAACTTCTTCGGCGGGAAAGAGCCCCACAAGGGCGTGAACCCGGACGAAGTAGTCGCGGTGGGAGCTGCGGTACAAGGCGCGGTGCTTGCGGGCGAAGTGAAAGACATCCTGCTGCTCGACGTGACGCCGCTTTCGCTGGGCGTGGAAACGCTCGGCGGCGTGATGACCACGCAGATCGCGCGCAACACGACGATTCCAACGCGCAAGGTGGAGACCTACTCGACCGCTTCCGACAATCAGCCGGGCGTGGAGATTCATGTCATGCAAGGCGAGCGCAAATTCGCCAAGGACAATCGTTCGCTCGGCACGTTCAAGCTGGACGGGATTCCGCCCGCTCCACGTGGCGTTCCGCAAATCGAAGTTACGTTTGACATCGACGCGAACGGCATCCTCAACGTTTCCGCAAAGGACAAAGCCAGCGGCAAGGAGCAGAAAATCACGATCCAGTCTTCGACCGGTCTGACCAAGGAAGAAGCGGAAAAGATGCGCGTCGAAGCCGAATCGCACGCTGAAGAGGATCGTCGGCGTATGGAAGAAGTCGACTCGCGTAATCGTCTCGACGGTTTGGTCTATCAAGCCGAAAAGACGATTAAGGAAAGCCGCGAGAAGCTGCCCGAAGCGGACGTAAAGGCCGCCGAGGAAGCGCTCGAAGACGCGAAGAAAGCGATTAACGAAGGCGGCACGGCACGGCTGCGTACGGCCACGGAGAACGTGGAGCGCGCCCTGCACAAGCTGGCCGAGACGCTCTACAAAACAACGGAAGCTGCGCAGGCACAGCAGGCAGGAGCCGCTGGTGCGGGCGCAGGTGGCTCCAGTGCGGGTAGTTCGCAGGCGAACACAAACAAACCCGGCGACGTAATTGACGCAGAGTATGTGGACGTCGACGAATCGAAGCGCCCGAACTGAAAGCCAAATTGAGGGTAAGTTGTCAGTTGTGAGTAATCGTAGGGGCACGAGCGTTCGTGCCCCTACGCACATGAGCTGAAAAATGCCGACGACGAGCAAAACGGATTATTACGAACTGCTGGGCGTATCCCGGAAGGCGTCTGCGAAAGATATTCGCACTGCGTTTCGCAAGCTGGCGAGGAAATACCATCCCGATCTGAATCCCGGCGACAAAGCTTCGGAAGAGAAATTCAAGCAGTTGCAGGAAGCGTACGACGTCCTGTCCGACACGAAGAAGCGGCAGATGTACGACCAGTACGGGTTTTATAGCGATAGTGCGCCGCCCAGCGGATACAGCGGCGGCGCGGGTGGTACCGGTGGCGACGTAAACTTCAATTTCGAGGGCTTCGACTTCGGCGGCGGCAGTGGTGCCGGTGCGGGCGGCGGGAGTTTTCGCGACCTGTTCAGTTCGTTCTTCGGTGGACGCGGCGGCACGAGTGTGCAGGAAGAAGCGGAAGAAGGTGCGGACCTCGAATACCGCCTCGAGATTGATTTTTGGGACGCGGTTCGCGGCGCTGTAAAGAAAATTCAGATTACACGGCTCGATTCCTGCCAGACGTGCCATGGAACGGGCGCGGTGGGGACACCTCAGGTCTGCCCGACATGCAACGGCAGCGGCACAATTCAGCAAGCAGCGGGCAAGATGCGATTCAACGTGCCATGCAATCGCTGCGGCGGCACGGGCAAGCTGCGTACCGCGTGCAAAACGTGCGGCGGCGAAGGCCGTGTGCGGCACAACGAAACCATCGACGTGCGCATTCCCGCGGGTGTGGCCAATGGCGGGCGCGTGCGCGTTCCCGGCAAAGGCAATGCCGGAACCATGAGCGCCCCTGCGGGCGACCTGTACCTCGCCGTTGTCGTGAAACCGCATGAGTTTTTCGAACGGCGCGGGAACGACCTTTACACAAGAATTCCAGTGACGGTTTCGGAGGCGACACTCGGCGCAAAAATCGAGGTGCCGACGATCGATGGGCGATCGCTCGTGCGCATTCCGCCCGGGACCGACAGCGGCAAGTCACTTCGGTTGAAAGAGAAAGGCGTGCCCAGCGCGCGCAGCGGCGAACGCGGCGATCAATATGTCGAAATTCAGGTTGTTGTTCCGCCGCCGACCGATGAACGCGTGCGTAATCTGATGAAAGAACTTGAGACGGTCGCGCCGGCAGATCCACGGAAGGATTTGTTCGGCAAGGCAGGAGTTTAAGCCACCATGTGTCCACGCAGAAAAACTCGCGCGAAGGCCGGTTACATGATCAGCGCCGTGGCCGAACTGTATAAATTGCATCCACAGACGCTGCGTCTGTACGAACGCGTCGGATTGCTAAAACCTTCGCGCTCGGACGGCAATACGCGGTTGTACACGGATCAAGATCTTGAACGTCTGGAAGTTATCATCACTTTGGCGCGCGATATGGGCGTCAATCTTGCCGGCATCGAAATTATTTTGAACATGCGCGAAAAGATGGTCGAGATGGAAAAGCAGATGACAGAATTTGCTACCGTAGTGCAACAGGAACTTTCGCGTGTTTCGTCCCTGTACGGCTCAGAAAAACCGCCCCGGAATGCGATCGTGCCGACGCGCGTCCGTGTGATTCGCTAAGAACTCGTTCGGCGAACAATTCATCCACACTAATTCACATGCCTGGCAGCTTGCCGTCCGCGCCGCGCGCCCGTATGCTTTCTTGCAATGGCTCTCGAGAACTGCCAACTCTGCCGCGGAACGGGATGGAAGATGGTCGCGCGTCCGGACGGCGCCGGAACGATGGCTGCGCCCTGCGATTGCGGAATGGAAGATCGCGCTTCGCGGGTGGTGGAACGCGCCCGCATCCCGAAACGCTATGAACATTGCGACTTCGAGAGCTACAGCACCGACGTCAGCGAAATTCCTCAACACGCGTCGTCGTTGAAGGCTGCAAAATTATTGGCGGAGAAGTTTGTTGCGGAATTTCCAGGAAGTGGCGAAAAGGGATTGATGTGGATGGGCCCCTCCGGCGTCGGTAAGACCCACCTGGCAGTCGCGTGTCTGAAAGATCTGATCCGGCGCGGTCATCAAGGACTCTTCTGCGACTACCGCGAGCTGCTGAAAGACATCCAGACTAGCTATAACCCCGGAAGCGAATCCACGGAACTGCGCATCCTCGAACCGATCCGCACGGTCGAGGTTCTGGTTCTTGACGATCTCGGCGCCAGTAAACCCTCAGCCTGGGTTCTGGACACAATCGGCCTTGTGCTGAATGCGCGTTACAACGCGCGACTGACGACGCTGGTCACAACGAACTATCTCGACGCTGGAAAGGCGGACACTAAACCGGCGCGCACGCCGCAAGGGGAAGTCATGCGAGCCGTCCGCGAAGACTCCCTCGCCGAACGAATCGGCGAACGCATGCGTTCCCGCCTGTTCGAAATGTGCCGCACCATCGAAGTCCACTCCACCGACTTCCGCCGCGAAGTCGGCCATTCCTCCCGCGCTCGCGCCTAGGTTCCCATCGAGGCGCTGGCCTCGATTGGATCAAGCAAGTTTTTGCACCAATTACGGTGGAGCATCCATTAATTAGGGGCGGGCATCCTTTCCCGAGAAACTTGTGGCAATCTTGCGTCGTTACTATGGTCCGTTACGCTTGACTCGACTGAAGCCAGTCTTATGAAGCTGCGAATCTCAGCAATGGTTCGCAATCGCATTCGCGGAGCGCATCTGCTTGCTTGCGCTGCCACCGGCATCGTATTCGTCAATTCCGGGCGAATGCTCGCGCAGGAGGCGGCACCGACGAAACCGCCGGCAGATACTGCTTCCGCCTCACAACCGTCAACGAATGCCGCAGGGAGGGCTGATCAGGGGAGCAACACGGAGGCCAACGGCATCAAGGTGCGGGTCAATTACGTAGAGGTGCCAGTGGTCGTTCGCGATTTGTCGGGTCATACCGTGGGAGATCTTCAGAAGGAGAATTTTGAGATATTCGACAATCGAAAACGGCAGCAGATCAGCCAATTCAGGGTCGAACGAATCGCGGAGGACGGCGGGTCGGACAACTCGGGAGCGCCGGACTTCCGAAAATTCGTTGCGCCGGCGCGCTTCACCGCTATGCTGTTCGATGACGTTCATCTTACGAGCGATACTCTGCCGCAATTGCGGGAGGCCAGCTTGCACCGCATCACTGCCGGCGTTGCGCCGTCCGAACGCGTTGCGATCTTCACAACCTCCGGCAAGTTGACCGTCGATTTTACGGACGATCGCGCCAAGCTGACGGATGCACTGAGGCGCCTTAAGGCGAATCCGGTTCCCGGTTCGGGTTTCCGCGAATGCCCAAACATAAGTTATGAACAAGCGAACCTGATCTTGAATCGACTGGATCGGGGGGCTAAGAGCGAAGCCGTCGCCGAAGCCATGCAGCAGTGCGGAATCAAAGATCCTAAGATGGCCGCCGAGATGGTCATGGGTATTTCCGAACGCGTGCTTGCGTTAGGAAACGAGTCGACAAATCTTGTCCTCAAAGCGGTCTTGGCAGTTATCGAACGGCTTTCGACCGTCCCAGGCCAGAGAAACATTTTCGTTCTATCGCCGGGGTTTCTCGTAAGCGATTTCGAGCACGCCGAGTATCAAGTGACCGACATCGCCGTCCGGAATCACGTGGTCATAAACGCGCTTGATGCACGGGGCGTTCTGACGGACGCCGATGAGGCTGAGGAAGGCGACCCGCTTGCGGCATTGGCTTACGCCACCGGCGGCACCCTCTACCACAACAACAACAATCTCGACGAAGGTGTGCGCCGGCTGTCCGAGCGACCCAAAGTCAGTTACGTTCTTGCGTTTTCGCCGAGCGACCTGAAGTACGACGGCGCATTTCACAAGCTGAGCGTCAAGATCCAGGGGAGAGAAAAAACTACCGTGAACTCCCGCCGGGGGTATTTCGCGCCCAAGCAGGCCACCGACTCCGTTCAGGCGGAGAATGACGACATCAGCATGTCCGTCTTTTCGCGAGAAACTACTCGCGGGCTTCCCATCGAAATGCGCACGCAATTCGTCAAGGAAGATAGGCCGGTGGCCAAACTCAGTGTCCTCGCGATGGTCGATCTCAACGAACTTCCTCACGGTCAGAAAAACGGTCAAAACACCAACGAATTGCGCATCGTAGCGGTGGTGTTCGATCGAAACGGCAAATACATGGGTGCGATCGACAAGAAGGTGAACCTGAAATGGTTAGAAAAGGATGCGAGGATGCACGCCGCCGGAAAGTACGACTTCATTCTAGATTCGGGTGGCTATCTTGTCCGCCTCGTCGTGCGCGATTCACAGTCGCAGCAACTCTTCACGCAAACTGAGACGGTAGAGATTCCGTAACTCCACGTCGCCAGTGCCGTCATGAACAGGCTTCGTTTCATAACTTCCGTTTTATTGACACGCCCTCATTTCGGCCTGTATCCTTACACCGTTGCAGCGTTTTCCACGCCGGCAGCATCTTTCTGTCCCATAAGCTGCTTCGCAGTCTGGTCAGGGGTGGCCGGATTGTGAACATCCCAGCGGTACTGCGAAACAGCAACCTTGCATTACCCCACCAGGGGCTTTACCCCCAGCAGGGATTCCGCAAGGAATTAATTCATCGAACTAGGGATACGTATCCCGGAGGCCAACAACCATGTCTTTTGACAATGACAATCCCGTATCAACCGCAGCAGCAGCTCCCGCAACTGAATCGCACGCCGAAGAGACAAAGCCTGAAGTAACCGCCGCTCAGTCCGAACCCGAGGCCAGTGCTACTCCTGCGCCTGCAGAGGCTCCCGCCGCTGCACATGCCCCCGACGCTGAGGCAGAAGCCGCAGCCGAGGAAGCCGCTGGTTCGGAAGAGATGAGCAAGATCATGGCGGAGTACGATGAGCAGCAGGAAGCTCACGCACAAAACGAAATTTTGGCAGTCAAGGTTGTCGCTTATACGGAACACGGCGTGGTCGTCGACCTCGGGATGAAGACCGAGGGCCTCATTCCCGCCGCCGAATTCACAGACACGGAAATTCCGCGTCCCGACCCGAATGCGACGATCGAAGTGCAGCGTACCGGCGAGAGAAAAGATGGCTACACGATTGTCAGCTATCAAAAAGTGCTGCGCCGTCGCACGTGGGAAAAGCTCGAAGCTGCCTTCAAAGCAAAGGAAACTCTGACGGGCAAAGTCGTCGATCGCATCAAGGGCGGTGTTGTGGTTGACGTCGGCGTTCGCGCCTTTCTGCCCGGCTCGCAATACGATTTGCGCCCGACGCAGAATCTGGACGCGCTGACCGGCCAGGAAGTTCAGGTTCGTATCACGAAGTTGAATCGCCGCCGCGGCAATATCGTCGTCAGCCGCCGCGCGCTGCTCGAAGAAGAACTGCATGCCAAGCGAGGCGAGCTGCTGGAAAAGCTGAGCGAAGGTCAGACTGTCCACGGCACCGTGAAGAACGTCACCGAATACGGCGCATTCGTGGATATCGGCGGCCTCGATGGCTTGCTGCACCTCACCGATCTGAGCTGGGGCCGCGTCAAGCACCCTTCCGACGTGGTGAAACCGGAACAGGAACTCGACGTCATCATTCTAAAGTTCGACAAGGACAAGCAGCGCGTTTCGCTGGGTCTCAAGCAACTGTCGAAAGATCCGTGGATTGATGCAACCGATCGCTATCCGGCCGGCGGCAAGTTCAAGGGCAAGGTTGTGGGCGTGGTGGATTACGGCGCATTCGTCGAACTCGAACAGGGCGTCGAAGGCCTCGTGCACGCGACCGAAATGAGCTGGACGAAAAAGTCAGTGCAGCCTTCCAAGGTCGTGAAGGCCGGCGATGAAGTCGACGTGGTCGTCCTCGACATCAAGGCAAGCGACCGCCGCGTTTCCCTCGGCATGAAGCAGGCCCAGCCCGATCCATGGCTGCTCACTGCCGACAAATATCCGGTTGGCACGGTTGTCACCGGAAAAGTCCGCAACATCGTGGAGTTCGGCGCTTTCATCGAAATCGAAGACGGCTTCGATGGCCTCGTTCACGTCGGCGATGTCAGCTGGACCGGACGCGTCACCAATCCGCACGAAGTCTTCAAGAAGGGCGAGCCCGTGACGGCGCGCGTCCTTCGTGTTGACGCCGATGCGCGGCGTGTTTCCCTCGGCATCAAGCAGGTGGACGACAAATTTGATGCCTGGGTGAAGCAGCACCGTGTCGGCGACCTCGTGAAAGGCAAAGTCTCCCGCATCGCCATGTTCGGCGCATTCGTGGACTTCGGTGACAACATCGAAGGCCTTTGCCACAACACGGAAATCACCGATCGTCGAGGCCGCGACGAAGGCCCTGTGGCACGTACAACCACCGGCCCGCTCAAGAGCGCAGGACCACTTGAGCCCGGCAAAGAGTACGATTTCAAAATCATCAAGATCAGCCGGGATACGCGCCGCATCGGCCTCAGCTATAAAGCCGCTGTAAAACAGGTTGAGCGCCGCGAAATCGAGCAATACCGCACGAGCAAGACTTCGGCGACCGCCACAATCGGCGATGCGCTGAAGCAGAAGCTCGCCTCGCGCGGGTAATTTGACCCAGTCTTCCCATGCGGGGCTTCGCTAATCGCGGGGCCCCGCAAATTTTGTTTTACCTTCGGGGCAATTTAATGATAGGAAGGGGTGCAATCGGTGGGGTTGGTCCCCCAGCTAAGCCCTTCCGCATCATGCATCTGCGGCGTATTATGTTCTGGCAAAATTGCGAGGCGTGTTCACGATGAGCAAGCAACCGACGCTGACGAAGGCGGACTTGATCGAAGAAGTCTTGCGGGTTACCGAATTGCCTCGCAAAGAGTCCGAGTCCATTGTCGAAACGATTTTTGACAGCATCATTGAATCGCTGCAAAAAGGTGACAAGATCGAGATTCGCGGCTTTGGCAGCTTCCGCACGCGGCAGCGCCGCGGCCGCACCGGACGCAACCCAAAAACCGGCGAAAAAGTGGACGTGCCCGCAAAGCGGATTCCTTTCTTCAAGCCGAGCAAGGAATTGAAAGATTTTGTGAACAGTGAAGAAGCCGCTTCGATGACGGCCGCCGCTGAGGCTGCCGCAGCCGGCAATCCGCAGCGCGGCTGAAACTGTTTTAGCAAGATTGGTAATGCGACGCCGGCAACCGCCGGCGTTTTGTTTTGCGCTATGCTTGCTCGTGCGAATTCCTGTGAGGCGCACCCGCGATGGATTACATCTGGACTCCCTGGCGCTACCAATACATCACGAATGCCATTGCCGGTGAAAAGCCCGAATGCGTTTTTTGCGATGCGGCGAAGCGCAACGACGACGCGACAACGCTCGTCGTTCATCGCGGCGTGAGCTCATTCGCCATTTTGAATCGTTTCCCTTACACGTCCGGCCATCTGATGATCGTTCCGTACAAACATGCGGCGGAAATTTCCGGGCTCGATGCAGCCACGCTGACCGAGATCATGCATCTGGCGCAGCGGACCGAGTCTGCATTCAAGTCACTCTACAAGCCCGACGGCATGAATTTCGGCATGAACCTCGGCCGCGCCGCCGGTGCAGGCATTGCCGGCCATTTGCATCTCCACGCACTGCCCCGTTGGATCGGCGACGCCAGCTTCATGTCCGTCACTGGCGAAACGCGCGTCTTGCCCGAAGACTTGGCGACGACTTTCGAACGCGTCCGCGCCACGCTCGCCTGAGCGATATTTTAGCGAGCAACTCCTGCGTTACACTGTGACGTAGTCCGGGTGGACCGCTCTTGAACCTCGAACTGACCGAAGAACAGCTCTTGTTGCAAAACAGTGTTCGCGAATTTGCGGAGTCGGAAGTAAAGCCGCTCGCGCGAGAGAACGACGAGAAAGGCCATTTCCCGCGCGCGCTATTCGCCAAAGCCGCCGAGCTCGGCCTGACCGGCATCGCGTTGCCCGAAAACGAGGGCGGCGCTGGCTTCGACCACATTTCTTACACGATCGCCATCGAGGAGATTTCGCGGTGTTGCGCTTCCACCGGCGTAATCCTCTCGGTTCAAAACTCGTTGTACTGCGACCCGATTCACCGCTTTGGCACGGGCGACCAGAGAAAACGCCTCTTGGCGCCGTACGCGCGCGGCGAAAAAATCGGTTGCTACGCACTGACTGAACCGCAAGCTGGTTCGAACGCCGCTGCGCTGCAAACCAAAGCCGTGAAAAGGGGCGACGTCTACGTCGTGAACGGCACCAAGGCCTGGATCACGAACGGTGCCGCGGCCGACGCGGCCATCGTTTACGTGAACAATGATCCCGCGAAGGGCGAAAAAGGCATCACAGCGCTCGTCATCGAAAAAGGGATGGCGGGATTCAAAGTTGGTAAAGAGGAAAAAAAACTCGGCATCAGCGCCACTGCTTGCAGCGAACTCGTCTTCACCGATTGCGAAGTGCCCGCCGCCAATCGCATCGGTAACGAAGGCGAAGGCTACAAAGTCGCACTTTCAACGCTCGACGGCGGCCGCATCGGTATCGCTGCGCAAGCAACCGGCATCGCGCAAGGCGCTTTGGAAGCTGCTTTGAGCTATTCCAAAGAGCGACTCGCTTTTGGCCATCCCATTTCGCAATTCCAGGCAATTCAATTCATGCTCGCCGACATGGCGACGGAACTCGACGCAGCCCGCCTACTCACCCGCAAAGCCGCCTGGAAGCAGGACACGGGGGCGCGCTTTACCATGGACGCCGCAACCGCAAAGCTCTTCGCCAGCGAAATGGCCACACGCGTCACCCACAAAGCCATTCAAATTCACGGGGGCAACGGCTACAGCCGCGAATATCCCGTCGAGCGCAACTACCGTGACGCCCGCGTCACCGAAATCTACGAAGGCACCAGCGAAATTCAGCGGCTCGTCATCGCCTCCTGGCTACTTCGTTCGTAGCAATCGCAACGCGCCGGCCCTCTTTCTCGCTCGCAGCCGTAGTATTCTGACGACGTGCTGGAATTTGATTGCGGCGTCGAATTCAATCCTGCGAACGACGCGGATTTTCTTTCCGCTCTTCCTCCCTTTCCTGCCATCTGCCTGATTGAGCCGCGTGAGGAAAACGCCGAGCCATACTTGATTCGTACCCAGGATTTGCGCCGTCGCCTGCAACGTCTGCTTGGGCCTCTTGATCCCGCTAGCAAACGCCTCAATCTGCGCGACTTTGCAAAAACCGTTCGCTACCGCCTGACCGCATCCGCTTTCGAACAATCTTTCGCCTACTACGAACACGCCAAGCGGCTCTTCCCAAAAAAATATCGGGCGACGATGCGCCTCCGTCCCCCGGCCGTCCTAAAAGTGAATTTTCGCAATCCCTATCCCCGTTGCTACGCGACACGCAGAATTCCCGTTGATGCGGCCGGCGCTCCCTCCGGCGGCTCCTACTACGGTCCATTCGCCTCGCGAAAATCGGCCGACGCTTTTGCCGAGCGTGTCCTCGACCTTTTCAAGGTCCGCCGTTGCCAGATCAAGATTCGCCGCGATCCCTCATTCCCCGGCTGCATTTACTCTGAAATGAAAATGTGTCTGGCCCCGTGCTTCGGCGGCTGCAGCAAGGAAGACTACGATGTGGAGGTGAACCGCCTCGTACAATTCCTGGAAACGGGCGGCGCTTCCCTTCGCGCGTCGTACGAAACCGAGCGCGAAAAAGCGAGCGAGGATTTAGACTTCGAACGGGCAAGCGCCATTCACAAAAAGCTCGAAAAAATCGACGAAGCGTTGCGCGGACAACCTGAGCTTCCCCGCCGGATTCAAGACTTGAACGCCGTAATCCTGCAGCGAGCTAGCGCCGAACAAACCATCGCCGTATTCCCGGTGTTCGCCGGCCGTATCGCCGAGCCATCCTTCGTCTCCTTCTCCCAATTTGCCGGCGAACCGCGTTCCGCAGAGCAGGTGCTCCGCTCGCGACTCGAAGATCCGGCTGCGGAACCGCTCATGGGCGACCTCAGCGAAAATCTTTGCCTCGTGGCCCGCTGGTTCTATAGCAATCCTCGTGAAGGTGAAATATTCTTCCGTGAAAAGGGCTGGCCGTATCGCAGAATGATGCGCGCTTGTGCGAAACTACTTGCGCCGCCCGAGCAACCAGAAATAACCCCGACTGCGCCGGCGACGGATAACAAGGGAGACCAGCCACCACAATGACCGACCGAGCGACGCTGGACGGAACACGTCGATTCGCGGAAAAATGGCGCGGCCACGCGGCCGACGAGCATTTCCGCGAAGTGAACAAACTGGCGGTCTCCTCGATCGGCATCGGCACCTACCTCGGCCAGCCTGATCCACACACCGATGCGGCCTACACTGCGGCAATCGTCGCCGCGGTGGAAAACGGCATCAACTTTATCGATTCCGCCATCAACTACCGCTTTCAGCGCAGCGAACGCTCGATTGGCGCAGCCTTGCAACACCTTGCTGCCGACGGAACTCGGCGTGACGAACTCGTCATTTGCACTAAAGGCGGCTACCTGACGCCTGACGATGCGATGCCGTCCGATCCAAACCAATATTTTTTCCGCGAATACATCCAGCCCGGCGTTTTCTCGGCAAAGGACATCGCCGCTGGGAGTCATTGCATCACGCCGCGCTTCCTGGAAAATCAGCTTGGCCGCTCCCTGAAAAATCTTGATGTCCAGTGCATCGATGTCTACTACCTGCACAATCCGGAAACGCAGCTCGGCGAAATCTCGAAAACGGAGTTCGCCAAACGAATTCGTGAAGCTTTCACCTATCTCGAATCCGCCGCCCGAGACGGAAAAATTCAGTATTACGGCATGGCGACCTGGAACGGCTTCCGGCAGGATGCTCGCGCGCGCGACGCAATCCAACTCTCGGAAATGGAAGCGATCGCAAAGGAAATCGCTGGAGACAAACATCGGTTTCGCTTCGTCCAACTGCCCTTCAATTTGGGCATGACGGAAGCACTGACGCTTGGCAATCAATCTGTAGCGGGCAAGCAGATGACCATCATGGAAGCGGCGAGCGAACTGGGAATCACGCTCATCGCCAACGCTTCACTCCTGCAGGGCCAGCTAGTGCGAAATCTGCCTCATTTCGTGGCCCATGCATTGGGTTTGGAAAACGACGCCGAGCGCGCGCTGCAGTTTGTGCGTTCCGCCCCCGGAATCACCACGGCTCTTGTAGGAATGTCCCGCGCCGAGCACGCGAAAGCCAACACAAAGCTAGTCTCCGTGCCGCCTGCTACGCTCGATCAATTTAGCCAGCTTTTCTCTCGCGGCGAATCGGCCTAGCAAAGCGCCTCATAAATTACTCCCGCGCTGGCCAGCCTTCCATCCATTCGCCGACGGCTTTTCCCAGTTCCTCGATCTTGCCTTTAAAGAAATGATCCACGCCACCAACCACGACAAGTTTCTTCTCACCGGGCAATCCGTTCACGAGCGCCGTGAGTTTCTTCACATCGCCAAATTCATCGTTCGACCCCTGCACAAACAGCTTCGCCTTCGAACATTTCGCCAGATACGTAAAATCCGAGTCGTTCACCGGCGCGCCAATTCCAATCAGGCGTTTAACCCGCGCGTCTTCACACCCAACCCGTAATCCCACCCAAGAACCAAAACTGAACCCTGCGACAACCAGGGGCGTTTGCGAAAAGTTTCCAGACAGAAAATCCAGGGCCGTGCGAACGTCGCCGCGTTCGCCTTGCCCGCGGTCGTGCTGGCCCTCGCTCAGTCCCGTCCCGCGAAAATTGAACCGCAGTACCGCTCCCCCTCGCGAATCCAACGCTTTCGCCGCCTGATACACCACTTTGTTGTGCAGCGTTCCGCCAAATAGCGGATGCGGATGGCAAACCACGGCGGCAAATCCCGGCTGCGCCTGATGCGCAGGCGTCCACAGAACGGCCTCCAGCTTTCCCGCCGGCCCTCTTAGGAAAAAGTTCTTGGATTCATGATTTGTGGTCATACGCGGCGCGAATAGTCTAGCCGAGCCAAGCACGCAACGACAGCAGCGCCGCTAATCCACAACACGTTTGAGCGTAATTACCAGCGAGGCTGACTGCGGCACTTTCTCCACTTTCACGATCTTGCAAGAGGTTTCGCCAATTCCCGGCCACGGTCGCGTCTCTCGGGAAACGAACGAAACGAACAGCGTGTCTCCCGGCGCATATTCGCGGTTGCTGACGAATCGCAGCAGTTCGTTCGAAACATCGAGCGTCATTGCCTCTTCCGGCCAAAGAATGTGCCGGGGGCGAACCCGAATCGGCACCGACATATTTGCCACGGAACCATTCTTTGCTGGAGGCGTCACTGGTGTTTGCTGGACTTCTCGCGCGTTGCTTGCGCTCAGCGGAAACCGTTCGAAATGCAGCGCGATTTCGCCGCGCTCCGGCTGGCCAATCGACGAACCGTGTCGCCGCACCACTCGCGCCAAGACTTCCGGCTGCGTGTCCGGCGCCGCCATGTCAAACGGAAACGTCACCCACAATGGCAATCCCTCGGGAGGCTGCTCTTTGCAGGCAACCAACAGCCCGCCTTTCGAAACATTCCGCGTTTCACATACTTCAGATTGCTGGCCCAGTGGCGCAACCCACCGTAGCCTTACAGGAAGGCGCAGACGTACCCGGGCATGCTGACGATGCTGCATGGGTGCCATGAGAGGGATGAGCGCCAGGGTAGGCCGGACTATACACCGCGGCAATCAAACCTGATACCAAAACTACCATGACTCGTACTAGGACGTAATTTATGGTTTTTCGGATTGCAGTTTAATTTCGCGGGTGTTAGCGTTTTTTTAGCTTTAGTTGTCCCCAACAAGAGAGGACAAATGGGAGACGGTTCAGAACGCCGCGAAGCTCGGCGCTTCACAATGACCCTTCCTCTCCGGGTGTTTCCCCACGAATCTCGCGGCACGGAACTCAAAGCGCAAACGCGAGACGTCAGCTATCGTGGCCTCTATTTTCTAGCCGAAGCAAAATTCGACCTGGGTAGCAGCATTGAATTCGTCATCACGCTGCCGGAGCAGGTCTCGCAATCCGGTGACGTGAACATTCGCTGCCAGGGCCAGGTTGTGCGCGTCGAACCCACCGACAACGGCCGTATCGGCATCGCCGCAAAAATTGACCGTTACGAATTTGTCCAAGCCGCCGCCTGATCCTAACCGCCGCCCGTAAATCGCGTCCAACGGCGTAGTGCCGAAAGACGGCTCCGGTAGGTGTGTTCGATGATTCGCGCGGCATTCGCCATCTCTGCATTCCTGGTGTTCACAGCCGTTCCAATCACATTTGCCCAAAATCTGCCCTTTGGCGTGGATGAGCCTCGCTCCGCTGGCTCTCTCGCTTCTCGCACCACCGACATTTCGAATATGGTTTTCATTTCCGGCGCTAAAATTACAATCGGAATCGACGCCGCCGAAATTCCCCGCTACGAACAACTGTTCGGGATAGGCAGGCGCGAACTGTTCGACTCATCTACTCCGAAACACTCCGTCACGCTGAGTCCATTCTTCCTGGATCGCGCTCTCGTCACAAACTCTCAATTTTTCGAATTCACTCGGCGATTCGCCAATGAAGAACATTCAGACACGCTCGCCCGGCTCGATCAGCCGTGGACCGAAATCGATCCGCGCGCCCGCTACGGCGATCGCAAGAATCTCGCGCACTGGGTGGAAGGCCGCGTGCCCAAAGGACTCGAAAATCATCCGGTTACAAATGTCACGTGGTATGACGCAGTCGCCTATTGCCAATGGCAGGGTAAGCGCCTGCCCACCGAGGCGGAATGGGAGCATGGCGCCAAGGGCAGCGGAAATCCCATCTTTCCCTGGGGCGATGCCGCCGCTGATTCATCTCGAGCCAACTACTCGGCCGGCGGCTTCGGCACGACCACGCCAGTTGCGAGCTATCCGCCGAACTCGCTCGGCCTCTACGACATGGCTGGCAACGTCTGGCAATTCACCGCTGACGAGTGGGCGTCGTATTCCTCAAAGCCAGCCAGCAATCCGGTTGCAGGCGGGAATCTCTTCTCGAAAGGATTCGATTTCCTCAGCGTGGCCACAAGAAGAGTCATTCGCGGCGGAAGCTGGGGCGGCGCTCCGCTGAATCTCTGGGTCGAATATCGCGACAGCCACCCGCCGGACGCCGCGAAAAATTTCGTCGGATTCCGCTGCGCAAAATCGGCAAAATGACTGCCCCGCTGATTCGCCCTGCAGTTTCCTCCCGTCAAGTTCGCGGGTACACTCGTGGAGTATCGTGAACGCACAGGGGGAAGTTATGTATCACTACAATGCCGCCACGGCGCTCGAGGAGTTGCAGGAAGACGCGCTGTTGCCGCATCCGGTCAAATTACGCGACATGATCTTGCGCACGGAACACCCGCCGGAAGAAGCGCAGCGCCTCAATCAGCAATTTCAGGATTATCTGACGCGCTTCGGCGAAATTCAAAAGCTGGCCCGCGGCATTCTGGAAAAAGTGGCCGCTGCAAGGAGCAAGAATGCTTAGTCAAAATTCCTCGCCGCTCCCGCCTGCGCAATGACGCAAAAACCGCGCGTTCTCCTGCTCTCTGCATCCTCCGGCGCTGGACATGTCCGCGCCGCGCAAGCCCTCGAAAAAGCGTTCGCCTCGCGCGGCGATTGCGTTGTCGAACACGTCGACGTCATCCAGCACGTCAGCCGCGTCTTTCAGCGGGTCTACGACAAAACCTACATCAGTATGGTCCGCCGCGCGCCCGAACTCATGGGCGTTCTCTACGACCGCACGGACAAGCCTTGGGAAAAGATGCGTCAACGCCTGATTGTCGATCGCCTCAACACGCAACCCATGATTCGCATGCTCAAGCGCGTCCAGCCCGACGTCTGCATCGCCACTCATTTCCTGCCTGCGGAAATTATCGCGTGGCTCGTCGCCAAAAAGAAATTGCGCACACGCAACGCTATCGTTGTCACCGACTATGACGTCCACGCCATGTGGCTCTGCCGCACCGTAAATCGCTACTACGTGGCAATACCCGAAGCTGCCGAATATCTCGCAGGCATCGGCGTCCCCCGCGAAATCATTCGCGTTACTGGAATCCCCGTTGATCCGCTCTTTGCAGTTCCCGTGGATAAAACCGCCGCGCGAAAACACTTCAGCCTCGATCCCGCCGCAACGGTTATTCTGATCGCCGCTGGTGGATACGGCATCGGCCCGGTCGAACAACTCGTTCGAGATTTGCTCGCCTTGAAACGCCCGTGGCAAATCGTAGCCATCGCCGGCAAATCCGAAGACGTCAAAAAGAAGCTGGACGCCGTTGCCGCCTCTGCGGGCAACTTGCAAAGCGGTTTGTCGCGTCTTGTTCCTGTAGGCTTCACAAAGGAAATGGACCAGTACATGGCCGCCGCCGATTTGCTCGTCGGAAAAGCAGGCGGCCTCACCACTTCCGAAGCGCTCGCCCGCGCTCTTCCCATGGCCCTCATTGAACCGATTCCCGGCCAGGAAGAACGCAACGCCGATCACTTGCTCGAAGAAGGCGCCGCGATTCGCTGCAACAATTTGCCGGCCGCCGCGTGGAAAATCGCCGGCTTGCTGGAAGACACCGCCCGCTTCGCGCGCATGAAGGACGCAGCACGCAGATTGGGCCATTCAAGCGCAGCCGCCGACATCGCAGCCGATGCGTTGAAGCTGCTAGACTGAATTGAACTAAAAATAGAAAGGCTTTTCGCTCGAAGCGCGAACCATGCGACGCAATACTCTTCTCATCGACGCCGACGACACGCTCTGGGAAAACAATGTTTTCTTCGAGAACCTCATCGAGGACTTCATCACTCTCGTCGAACCGTGCGGCTTCACCCGCGCTTACATTCGGCACATCCTCAACGAAACCGAACGCAAGAATATCCGCCAGTATGGCTACGGCGTTCGCAGCTTCGGCCGTTCGCTCGAAGAAACCTACATGAAGCTCGCCGAGCATCTCGCAAAACGCGAAACGCTCGCCGAAATCCACAATCGCGTCGTCGACCTTGAACGCACGCCGCCGAAAATTCTCGATGGTGTTCCAGAAACGCTCGCCTATCTCACCGAACGCCATCGCCTCATTCTTTTCACCAAAGGCGAACCCGCCGAGCAATCTGCAAAAGTCCAGCGTTCCGGCTTGCAAGGCTTCTTTGAAGCCATCGAAATCGTCCACGAAAAAGATACCGCCACCTACACCGGCCTCGTTGCGAAACATAAAATCGTGAAGGCCCACGGCTGGATGATCGGCAATTCTCCGCGCAGCGACATCAATCCCGCTCTCAAAGTCGGCCTCAACGCTGTCTACATCCCGCATCAGCACACCTGGCACATGGAACACGAACCCGTCACCGCCGGCTCCGGCAAACTCGTCATTCTCCCCGGCTTCCGCGAACTCCGCTCGCACTTTTAGCAGCTCCCCAATTTGGCTCTTGCGCCTCGACCGTCCCCTGCCCACGATTGTGTTCTAATCTTTCTTCCCGGGAGGCAGCATGGCTACCGCGACCACACCACAAATCACGCAAACGACCGACTGGCGCCAGGAATGGTTTGAATTTGAGGGCGCAACCTACTTGAACCTGGCCAGCCAGGCGCCTCTTCCCAAAGTTACGATCAAAGCGATTCAGGCAACGATGGACGCCAAAAAATTCCCGTACCAGAAGCCAGACTCATCTTTCTTCGAGGTTCCAAGTCGCTGCCGCGCGAACATCGCCAAGCTCATCGGCGCGCAGCCCGAAGAGATCGCTCTCACCACAGGCGCAAGTTCCGGCGCCATGGCCGTCGCCTACGCTCTGAACTGGAAGCCCGGCGACGAAGTGCTCACCGCGAGCGGAGAATTTCCACTGCAATACACGACGTGGAAGCCGATGGAGGAGCGCGAAGGCATCAAGGTGAACATCGTCGCGCAGCAGGGGAAATTCCTGACGGCCGACGACGTCATCGCCGCACTGACGCCGCGCACTCGCGTCGTCTCCATCAGCCACGTTCGCTTCGACGATGGTTCCATGCTCGACGTCCCGCGCGTCGCCGACGCCTGCCACAAGCAGGGCGCGCTGCTCCTGCTCGACGTCAGCCAAAGTTGCGGCGCGATTCCCATCGACGTGACAAAACTCGGCGCCGATTTTCTCGTCTGCGCCGGATACAAATGGCTGCTCGGCGCGTTCGGCACCGGCTTTTTCTGGATCAAGCGCGAACTGCTCGCTTCGGTTCGTCCCGGGCCGTTTTACTGGATGGCCGTCGCCGGCTCCGACAATTTCTCGAAGCTCGATTTTTCCAATCCCAAGGCGGAGGAAAGCGCGCGGCGCTGGGACGCTCCCGAATGGGCTAGTCATTTCAATTTCAATCTCGAATCGCTCGACGCCTCCGTCGAATTCGTCCTCCGCGCAAAGCCCGAAACCGTTCTCGCGCGCAACCACGATCTCGTCGACTTCATGTTCTCCCGTTTGCCGATCGACCGCTGTGTCGCCGCCAGTCCCCTCGACAGAAAACTCCGCGGCCCCTACGGCTGCTTCGTCGCGCGCACTCCCGAAAAAACCACCGAGATCTACAACAAGCTCCGCGAGCAAAAAGTCTTTGTCAGCCTCCGCGAAGGGAAAATTCGCGTTTCACCTTACCTCTACAATACAATTCAGGACATCGACCGTTTGATCTCCGTGATCACTGCATGAGCCCCAAATGAGTTCAGCCCAGCCCTGGCCCGATAATTCCTGGCCGAAAACGGCCGTCGTCGGTGCGGGCGCTGTCGGCGGTTATTTCGGCGGCATGCTCGTCCGCGCCGGCGCTCCAGCCACTTTCATCGGCCGCCCCGCGTTCGTCGAAGCCGTTCAAAAAGACGGTCTATTCCTCGACACGACTCAGTTCCAAGAACGCATTCCCGCATCCGCATCCGCCGATCTCTCGGCCGCGCGCGACGCCGAAATCGTTCTGTTTTGCGTAAAAACTACCGACACCCGAACCACCGCCAAAGAACTCGCATCCCTCGTTGCGCCGAACGCCATCCTCGTCAGCATGCAAAACGGCGTCGACAACGCCGAACAAATTCACGCCGCCTCCGGTCTCAACGCTCTGGCCGCCGTCGTCTATGTCGCCGCCTCCGTCCCTGCGCCCGGCACCGTTAAGCATGTCGGTCGTGGCGATCTGGTCCTCGGCCCCGAAAATCCTTCCACGCGCCGTGTCGCCGAAATCTTCCTCCGCGCGAACGTTCCCTGCCGCATCTCCGAAAACATCGCCGGCGAACTCTGGACCAAGCTCGTTTGGAATTGCGCGCTCAACGCGCTCTCCGCTCTCGGCAAAGTCACCTACGGCGAAATCATCGCCAGCCCCGACGCCCGGCAACTCCTCGAAGGCACCGTCTACGAAGTCCTCGCCGTCGCAAAAGCTGCCGGCATTCAGCCACCCGGCCTTGAAGATCCAAAGGTCGCCTTCGCCGGCGCTTACAAAATTGCCGAACAAATGTCCGCCACGCGCAGCTCCACTTCTCAGGACATGATGCGCGGCAAACGCACCGAAATCGATTCCCTTAACGGCTTCATCGCACGCAAAGGCCGCGAACTCGGCGTCCCCACTCCTCTCAATCACGCGCTCTTCACTCTCGTCAAACTCGCCGAATCTTCCTTCTAAAATTTGCCCCGCGAAAGCCTCGAGGTGGCACGGCTTTGCAGCTCGTGTAGGGGCGCCACTTTTCACTCTAGCCCGCCCGTTCTTGCCCGCCCCGCGTTGCCACGCCCCTGCGTAGGGCCAGCCCCCTGAAGCCGGCCGCTCTTCCAGCCCGCGCGAACTTCTCCTTCTTTCATCCGTATCTCCCCTGCCGGAATTTCTTCTTTAGAAACGTCACTCGCCGTATCACTTGACGCTGGCCGTACCCGACCGTACGCTCGAACCAGGGTCAGTCCAGGTCCTATACCCCAGCGAGGCTTACTTGTTTCCGACGCGTAGTTGTCCGTTTTGTGGAAAACCTGTTGGCGTAACGCAGACGCGCTGCCCCTATTGCCGCGAATCCATTCCCGCCGCCAATGCCGTTGCCAAGCGCGTCAATAGCGTTCACAGCTTCGAAGGCCGCAAATACATGCGCCGCGGTTTTCTCTATGCCCTTCTCGCCGGCATCATCTATTTCTTCGCCGCCGGCTACAGCGGCATGACTCTTCCCGTCGCCGTTCCACCCTTTGTCAACCAGATCCTCACCCCACTCCTCTTCCTCGCCGGCCTCGGCATGATCCTCTACGGCACCTTCCTCTACCTCCGTGCCTAACGCCACTACCGCCTCGTCCACATTGTCATCCCGAGCAACTCTAGTCATCTGCTTTTCTCTTCACGTCTCCTGCATTGTAGGGGCGGGTCTTCAGACCCGTTTTTTTTCCCTGCTTTTTCCGACTTACGTTGTCGACTGATTGGGAGCGCGCTCATTCGCGCTTCCTCGCTTCCACCCGTCCTTGCTTCGCTAGCTGCGACGACTGTCAACTGTTGACTGTCAACCGCTCCAACACTAGACTCCCACTTGCCATGACCACACTTTCTCGTCGCACCATCCTCAAATCAGCTATCTCCGGAGCGGCCGCCGCTTCCGTTCCGTCCTTGGCGGGCGCCACGGCCACTTCTTCTCTTCGTCCTTCTTCCGATGACCTCAAAGTCACGCCGCGCAAGGGCCGCATCAAGCAATCCGTCTCGCGCTGGTGCTACCAGAAAATCGAGCTCGATGAACTCTGCAAGCGCAGCGCGGAAATGGGCCTCAAAGCCGTCGACCTTCTCGGCGTCGAGGAATGGGACGTCCCCCATCGCTATGGTTTAATTTGCAGCATGGGCTACGCCGGCGGCGGCGACATCCCGCACGCCATGAACCGCGTGGAGAATCACGCGAAGATCGAAGAAGCTTTCCGCAAAAATATTCCCATCGCCGCAAAGATGGGCGTGCCGAACGTCATCACCTTTTCCGGAAATCGCATGGGAATGTCCGACGACGAAGGCGCAAAGAACACCGTCATCGGCCTCAACAAAGTGAAAAAAATCGCCGAAGACAATGGCGTCACCATCTGCCTCGAACTTCTCAACAGCAAAGTCGATCACCACGACTACATGTGCGATCACACGGCCTGGGGCGTCCGCGTCGTGCAGGAAGTGAATTCACCGCGCGTCAAACTTCTCTACGACATCTACCACATGCAAATCATGGAAGGCGATTTGATCCGCACCATTCAGGACAACATCAAATGGCTCGGCCACTTCCACACCGGCGGAGTTCCCGGCCGCCACGAACTCGACAACACTCAGGAAGTCCATTGGGACGCCGTCATGCGCGGCATCGCCTCAACAAATTATTCCGGATACGTCGCGCACGAATTCGTCCCAACGCGCGACCCGCTCACGTCGCTCCGCGAAGCCGCAGATCTCTGCGATGTATAGTTATGTATAGTTTATTAGACTAACTAAGCGCTACGGCCGCGCCGGCGCGCGGAACGGAATGTGCACGATCGCTTCCAGGTCAATCGTCTCGCCGTGTTTTTCCGCCGGCTGAAATTTCCATTGCGCGAAGGCGTGCATCGCATTCGCATCCAACTGCTCGTCAATTCCCTTCACCAGCTGAATGCTGTCCACCGATCCGTCTTTGCGAATCACCGCATACAAAACGACTTCGCCTTCCACGTGTTCCGCAATCAGCGTCGGCGGATATTTCGGATCCACTTTTCGCAAAGGCTGTGGCGACGAAACTTCCTCCGCACTCCGCCGCCCGCTTGTGTCACCCTGCAATTCTGAAAAATTCAAGATCCAGCTCCCCGTCGCGCTGTTCAAATTCGGCATGTTTACATGCACGGTGTAAACGCGTTTCGAAGCGAAGATCGCTTCGGGTTTTGCGCCGGGCGCAAGGTCTGCAAAATTCGGAGGCGCGGTTCGAACTGGAGGTGGATCCGAGGGCGCATCACGATTCGCACCGGACAAGCTTGGTTTCGCCACAGAAAGATCGAGTTTGGGTTTCGAACCGCCGAGGCCGGAAACTGTACTCTTCGGATTTCCGCCGCTGATGCTTACGCCGATATCACTTTTCCCTGATCCGCCGCCCGCGCCGCCGTTAGAACCGCTTGCGTTCGCCGAACCTCCGGGCGCACCTCGTTGTTTTCCTTCGGGGCTAATCGCGATGCGCGCGGCCAAATTTCCTTCCGGTGGCGCAACGGGCGCTGCCGGCCCTGGCGTCGCAGACAGCGCAATCAGCGTCGATGGCGCACCGTTCGAAGCGGCTTGCGCGGCAGCCATTTCGGGCGCCGGCGCTGCTTCGCCGGTCTGATTTCGTGTCGCGAGGCGCGGAGCGGCGCCCGCATTGATTTCCAGCTTCGGCCTAGCCGGCACATTTTGCGCGGCGGCAATGGACAAGTCCGCTGGGCGCACTTCGTTATTCTGGACGTCGGGTGCTGGCGCATTCACATCGATCGCTTTCGCCCGGCGCTGGTGTGGCCGCAAACTTTTCAGCACTTTGTCGCTAATTTCGATTTTCGGCCGTGCGGGCATTGCGCTTGGTGCAATTTCGACAATGTTTGGTAACACAGGTAAAAGCCTGGGCGCGTCGGGTGGTGCTTGCGGATTGATCAGCGTCTGCCGCGGGTGAGTCGGACGCGCGGGATCGGTAAAAATTCTTTGACGCGGATGAAATGCATCGGAGCCGGCTTGTGGCGCCGATTTTGCCGGATCGTTGCGCGGCGCCGGTTTTGCTTTGTGGCCGCGTACCTCAAGCAGCGGCAAATCATCGATCGGACCCGACCAGGTGAGAACCGTGTTATCGAATTGCGAGAAATGCTGCTGGCCGGAAATATCCGGCTTCGGCAATACAATGAAAACGAGGTGCCAGAGCGCCGCTGCCGCAATGGCACGGCGCGGGAATCGCTTCTCCACCCACGCGTCTTTGAAAAAGCTGGCGGTGAGAAATTTTCGCGATTCCACAGAACGTTGCAACGCGCCGGACAAACTACTGGAAAAGCTCTGGCGAAACGCGCCCCAGCCTATTTCGAATCGTGGTTCGACCGCGCCGGGCAGATGCACCGGTGCTGGGGCAACATCGCCCTGTCCCAAGAGGTCGAACGCATTGCTGGCCTGGAGCGTAGACATGAAACCTCGATTATATCGCGGCAGGGCGAATCACCCACTACCGCAAGCCTATATAGATGACCGGCGCTCGCGGCAGGTTTTCCGCACCGCGAAGAATTATTTTCCGGCTGGATTCAGGCGGTAGAAGCTGAGGGCCGCGTCACCTTGCTTCAACACGCGGTAACGTTGCAGTGAGCCGAATGTTTCGGCCAGTGCGAACGCCTTTCGATGTTCAGCAATGACAATGGAATCGGTGGAGATCAGCGGTGAAGCTGCCAGAAAGTCCAACGTGAGTTCATATTCACGCTCGGCGGCATACGGCGGATCGAGGAAAACAAAATCGAACTGCGGGCGGGCACGGCTCGAAAGCTTGGCGAGGGCTTGCGATGCGTCGGCGGAAATCACCTGCGCGCCGGAGTCGACCTTGAGCAGCACAAGATTTTCTTGAATGAGTTTCACGGCGGCCAAGTGATTTTCAACGAATACGGTTTCGACTGCGCCGCGGCTGAGCGCCTCGATTCCTACAGCGCCAGTTCCCGCGTAAAGATCGAGAAAATGAGAATCCGAGACAGCCGGTCCCAAAACATTGAAGAGAGTTTCGCGCAACCAATCGCTCGTTGGTCGAAGCGCTTGACCCTTCAAACTCTTCAGAATGCGGCTACGAAATGTTCCGGCGATGATGCGCATGGGTCAGGCGATTCGCGCCAAATGATAGCGGCGCTGCCAATGGGGCGGAAGCGCCAGCAGGATTTGCCTTAGCTCCGCGTTGCTTCCGGCATTGTCTGCGAGCGCGAATGCTTCCTTTCGCGCCATTTCCAGAATTTCGCGATCGCGCAACGGATTCGCAATGTGAAATCCCAAATTGCCAGATTGGCGGGTACCGAAGAATTCGCCGGGGCCTCGCAAGAGCAAGTCGGTTTCCGCGATTTCGAATCCGTTCGAGGTGCGCACCATCGTTTCGAGGCGCGCGCGGGCATTTTCGTTCATTCGACCCTGCGCAACAAGAATGCAGTGCGATTTTTCCGCGCCGCGGCCGATGCGTCCGCGCAGTTGGTGCAATTGCGACAAACCGAATCGTTCGGCGTGTTCAATCACCATGACGGTTGCGTTGGGGACGTCCACGCCGACTTCTACGACAGTTGTCGCAACCAGGATTTGTGTTTCGTTTTTGCGGAAGCTCTGCATGACCGCTTCTTTTTCTTCGCTGGAAAGGCGGCCGTGCAGAACCCCTAATTTCAATTTCGGAAAGACTTGTTTCGAAAGCCGCGCGAATTCATCCATCGCCGCCTTCAATTCCAGCTTTGATTCCTCGATGACGGGATAGACGACATACGCTTGATGCCCCGCGGCCACTTCTCTTCGCAAGGATTCCCAGACGCCAGGCAGGTGTGGCTCGCTAGTCATGCGCGTGACGATGGGCGTACGTCCTGGCGGCAGTTGATCAATTACGGAAACGTCGAGGTCGCCATAAAGGGTAAGTGAAAGGGTGCGCGGGATAGGCGTGGCAGTCAGAACGAGCACGTGCGGGACGTGGCCGTGCGATGCAGCTTTCTCCATCAGCCGTTTGCGCTGTAGCACGCCGAAACGGTGTTGCTCGTCAATTGCCACAAATCCCAGTCGCCTGAAAACGACGTTATCTTCGATCAAGGCGTGGGTGCCGATCACGAGTTGCGCTTCGCCGCTCGCGATTCTTTCAAGTGCCGCGGACTTTTCCGCAAGTTTCATCCCGCTGATCAGCAATTCGACCTTGTACCCGGCTTTTTCCAGAATGTGACGCGCGGATAAAAAGTGCTGGACCGCCAAAATTTCTGTCGGCGCCATCAAAGCCGCCTGGCATCCATTTTCGATGGCAATCACAGAAGCCTGCAGCGCGACAATCGTCTTGCCGCTGCCGACATCGCCCTGCAGTAAACGATTCATGGGTGTTTTTTTTTCCAGATCCACCGCAATTTCCGCCAGCACGCGTTTTTGCGCCGCAGTCGGCTTGAACGGCAGAATGCGCTTCAGCGCTTCGCGCACGTTGTCTTCTCGCACACGAAATGCAATCGCATTTTCCTTGCGAGTCGCGCGGCGATCCAGCGCGAGACTCAGCTGGTATAAGAACAGTTCTTCAAAAATCAGCCGCCGTTGCGCAACAGAACGAAATTGATTCAGGGCGTCAATCGATTCTTCGGCTGAAGGAAAATGCGTTTGCATCACCGCTTCCCGGTGCGTGGGGAATTGGAGTTTCGTCCGGAGCGCCGCCGGCAGGACATCCGGCATACGCGGGTCTAAATGCTGCAACGCGCCGTAGACCGCCCGGCGAATCGCGCGCGTCCCAAACGTGCCGATCGCCTCATAGACCGGAACAACGCGGCCGACTTCCGTCGAATCGAGCCCTTCGCCGCTGATGACTTCCATTTGTGGATTGACCATCTCGATTCGCGCGGGCCGCTGCCTATCCACTTCGGCTTTGCCGTGAAGAATCAACTGCTGGCCAGGTTTCAGACGCCCCTCGAGGTAGCCACCGTGAAAAAATTTGCAAGCCAGCGATCCGCTTTCATCCTGAACGAGCAGGTGATAGATCGCGTCGCGACCGCGCATGGTGCGGACGGCTTGTCCGCTGGCCACCGTGACGCGCAAGGTATAAACCGCGTTGGGCCGAACGTCTTTAATTTGCGAAAACTCGATGCGGTCTTCATAGCGAAACGGCAAATACCCGAGCAAATCCTCCAGAGTGTGGATACCGCGCTTGGCGAGCAGCTCGGCACGCTGCGGGCCAACGCCCTTGATCATCTGCACAGGACACTGGAGTCCACTTGCCATAAGCATCTTTTATATCATTACCGAACACGATGAGCCGGATTGGAGATAACTTGCGCCCGGGCCTTGCGTATTACTACAGTACAGACTCCGCAGGTCTGCATCCGGGGAGGAGTCTGTGTCCAGCACCAAATTGACAGGTTCGGAAAAGCGCGCGCTTTTGCTTTGGGTGCTCGCCGGAGTCGCTGGCGTCTTCTTCGCGCATCGTTATTTCTTTCAGGCCTTTCCGGAAGCTTCCGTGGATTTCAAAGTCACGCGTCCGCAGGCGCTGACTCGCGCCAAAGCTTTTGCCGCCGGGCTTGGTGAAAATCTGGATGGATACCGCTCCGCGATTGAATTCAGCGTCGATGAAAACGAAAAGGTTTATGTCGAACGCGCACTTGGCCTGCAGCAGGCCAACCAGTTCGCCTCGTCAAAAATAAATTTGTGGTATTGGAACGTTCGTTTCTACAAGCCGCTGCAAGAGGAAGAGTACGAAGTCCGCGTCAGCCCGTCCGGGCAGATTGTGGGTTACAAACACGTTGTGCCGGAAGGGCGGCCGGGCACAACGTTGGGGCGCAGCGCGGCGCAAACCCTGGCGCAAGACTTTCTTACGGCAAAACTCGGCAAAGAAGCGGGTGACTGGACCTTTCTGCCGGAAGAAGCGAATTCTCAGAAAAAACCAAGCCGGCTCGACTGGGATTTCACTTGGGAAAACAAGGCGCTGAAGGTTAAGGATGCGCCGTACCGGGAAACAATTCACGTTACGGGTGACAAGCCGAGTGGCGCATCGGAATTCCTGCTGGTGCCCGAGACATGGCAGAGGAGCTACGAGCGATTGCGTTCGGGAAACAACACGCTCGCGCTGGTTTTTACCGTGCCATATCTCGGCATTCTGGTCGTCGCCGTGTGGGTGGCGATTCTCTTCACGAAAAACCGCCAAACAACCTGGGCGTTGGCGATCAAACTTGGGGCCATCGCCGCTGCAGTTCTGTTTCTGCAAGGGCTAAACGATTGGCCGTTATGGGGATCAAGCTACGACACGAAAGGAGCGTATAGCGGATTTCTGCTGATGCAGGTGCTGCGGGCGTTGGGAATCGCGGTCGTTACGGCATTGACGATTTCACTCGTGTTACCCGCCGCTGAGCCGCTCTATCGACAGTCACAACCCGGGAATCTCAAGTTTTCAAAACTTCTGACGTGGCGCGGAATTCGTTCGAAGGAGTTCTTCTCTTCGGCGGTCGTCGGCATTTGCCTCGCCGCCGCGCACATTGGCTTTGTCGTAGTGTTCTACACGATCGCCACACGATTCGGCGCATGGGCACCGCAAGAGGTCAATTATTCCGACGCGGTGAATACCGCATTTCCATGGATATCCGGGGTCGCTATCGGTTTGCTTGCGTCAATGAACGAAGAATTCACGTTCCGTTTGTTTGCGATTCCACTTTTCACGAGGTTCACCCGCTCACGATGGATTGCCATCATCGTCCCGGCGTTTCTTTGGGGCTTTCTGCACAGCAACTATCCGCAGGAGCCGGCGTACATTCGCGGGGTTGAAGTCGGACTGATTGGCATCGTAGCGGGCATCGTGATGCTTCGCTACGGAATTCTTTCCACGCTGATCTGGCATTACACGGTGGACGCGTCGCTGGTGGGTCTGTTCCTGATTCGCTCAGACAATATTTATTTCAAAGTTTCCGGAGTCGTGGTCGGCCTTGCTGCGGCGGCGCCTCTGCTTTTCTCGCTGGCGTCGTATTTGAAGCGCGGCCAATTCGAGGCGGTAGAGGATTTGCAAAACGGAGCGGATCCTGTTCCGGCGCCAACCTTCGAGACCACGGAAGAAGGGCCGGAAGGAGTGGCGACTTCCGGTCAACCGGTAGCGGGTGAGCTGAACGTGGCGGAGCCGGTTCCGGAGCTGGCTTTCGAGTCAGCGGAGAAATACAGGAGAGAGGCGGTGGCGAGTTCGCGCTATCAGCCGCTCAGTTCGGCGGCGGTCGGCGCACTCACAATTTGCGTGATTTTCGGAGGACTGGCTGCGTTGAAGTTGAAGCAGGAGCGCATTGGCGATTACCTGAAGCTGAGCGTAAACGCGGGGCAGGCTGCGGCGGTGAGCGACGACGTTCTGCATAAGCGCAGCGTCGATTCGTCGTCTTTCAAACACGCCACGCTCTTTCTCGACAACAGCGATCCAGCCGCGAACGAATTCCTGCGCGAGCGCATCGGTGCAGCGGGCGTAAACAAACTCTACGCAAGCCAAATTCCGATTGGCCTTTGGGGAACGCGTTACTTCAAAGATGGCGACCCTGAAGAATATCTTGTCGTGCTGAAAGCGGACGGCTCGCTGCACTCCGTGCATCACACCATCGCGGAAAACACCGCCGGTGCATCGTTGACCAAAGAAGCCGCCGCCGCGCTTGCGGAAAAATACTTGAAGGAAGAAAAGAAGCTGGACCTGAGCGGCTGGTCGCTGGTGGAGCCGAAATCCGAGAAGCGCCCCAAGCGAATCGATCACACGCTCACCTGGCAACAATCGACACCGCTGGACCCAGGCCCAAGCGGTGCAGGCGAAGCTTTTGCGCGCGTCGAGCTGAAAGTGCTGGGTGACGAAGTGACCGGCTACCGTTCGTACGTAAAAATTCCGGAAGAATGGTCGCGCAAACAGGAAGAGCAGGGCCTTTCGCGGACACTTTATTTTGTGGGAACGATTCTCGCGTTGGTCGCGCTAGGCACGGTCATGCTGATCACTTACTTCCAGCATTTCCGCGGCGACGACGCGCGATCGATTCCATGGAAAAGGATATCTCGCTGGGGGTTGTGGCTGCTGGCCGCGTACGCACTGGTGATGGTCTGGGGAAGCGTCCTCCCGGCCTATCTCGTCGAGCAGTATCAGACTTCTATTCCCCTAAAGCTGGCTTACCTCGCATACGCTATCGGAAACGTTGTGTTCGGCGCAGCGCGATACGGAGCATTCATCTTGATTTTTGGCCTGGGGTGGTTCTACTGCCGCAAGGCGTTTGGAGAACAACGCCTGCCGAGTTGGCTTTCGATGCCGGGAATTTATTATCGAGACGCAGTTCTCATCGGAATCGGCGGCGTGTTCGCGCTCGCCGGCCTGCAAAGCGCGCTCGGCTGGATTGGCGTGCACTACCCGGTGGCGCACCGATTTGCGTCGGCGGCGTTCTCTCCGGACGTGAGTGCGAAATTGCCTGTGGCCGCGATCGTGGGCGCTGCTATTTCTCATGCACTTTTTTATAGCGCGCTGCTGGCGGCGATTGGCGGATTTATTGCAGCGTACGTCAAACCGCCGGCCCTCCGAATTCCCGCGTTCTTCATCGGCGCGGCGACGCTGGTCCGCGACTGGGGAAGCACGGGCGACTTCGTCCAACAGTACGTCTTTCGATGCATATTTCTCGCGGTGGTGGTTTTCGGAGTCCGTTGGATCGTGCGGCTGAACCTGCTCGGCGCGTTTCTGGTGATCTTCGGCACAGCCATGGTCTCTTCGGCGTTTGCGCTGCTCCAGCAGACAAATTCGCTCTATCGCGCGACCGCCTACGCGGTTTTGGCGATTCTGGCGCTTGTGTTGGCGTGGCCGATGATCAAGTGGGGGACGGCGTCACCCGAAATGCAGGCCTGAACGAGGCAACCCAGTTTGTTTTTCCACAATCCGAAACAAAAACAGCCTTCTGTTCGTTGTATAGAAGGAGGGTGGCTGCTCACCGGGTGGATATTAGTGCGTCCAAGGTGGGTGAGGTCGCGGTGCTCTGCTTCTGGCCGCAAGGGCCGATTTGCGGTAAATTGTTCCTGTTCAACGCACAGGACCGGCCGACGCGAATAGAAAGCGAATATGCCACTTTTCAGATGGGTCTTTGCTTTGGCCGATAACTCAGGCCGGACGAGCGGCTCCAGCGCCGCTCTCGCTACGGTGACCTCTTCGCCCAACCTCGATGAGAGGGCCCTGGTTTCCGAGGCCCAGGCGGGCAATCGCACCGCTTTCGAGGAATTGGTGCGCCGGTATGACCGGGACGTGCTGCGGCTAGCGCTGAATCTGATGAAGCGGCCCGAAGATGCGCGCGATGTTTATCAGGAAGCTTTCCTCAAGGTATACCGCAATCTCCATCGTTTCCGTTTCGAATGCAGCTTTTACACCTGGCTGTACCGCATCGTAACGAACGTTTGCTTGGACCATCTGCGGCGGCGGCAGGCGCGGCCGGAAGATCAGGCGCCGGAGATTCATCCGAATCGCATGGAAGAAGGTCCGCGGGATTTTTTTGATTTTCAGAAGGAACACCGGCCCGCGCTCGATCCTGAACGGACGTTGATGGGCAAGGAAATTCAGTCGCGGATAGCGCGTGCGATGGAGCGGCTCTCACCGCGCGAACGCGTCGTATTCGAAATGAAGCACTATCAGGGCTTGAAGCTACGCGCGATTGGCGACGCGCTTGGCACCACGGAAGAGACCGTGAAAAATTCCCTTTTCCGCGCGACGCGCAAGTTGCGCACCGAATTGGCGGAGCTCCGATGAGCGGCGAACGTAAAGTTTTGCGCTGTGATGATATAGCGCCGCTTCTGGTGTTCTACACTTGCGACGAAGTTAGCGCCGAAGAGCGCCAGCAAATTGTCGCGCACGTTGCGAATTGCAGCGAATGCAGCGCACAGCTTGCGCAAGAAGATGCGTTGCACGACGCGATCGAGCGCATCCCGCAAGCCGCTGACCGGTTTGATACCGCAAACGTATTGCTCTCGCAGTGCCGCAGCGAACTCTCCGAATCACTTGACGAACTTTCCGCCCCTAAAGTTGACGAGGGCTGGCAGCCGTTTTCGTTGATTCGCCGATGGATGGCGTTGCGCCCGGGTTGGAGCGCTGCCGCGCTGATGCTGGTTGGCGCGATCGTCGGCACGCAAGCGTTTCAGTGGTTGCCGTTCAGCAGCAGCGTCGCTCCCGGTTCCGCGGTGAATGTTCTCGCCGCTTCGAAGATTCCCGAAGACAAATTGGTAACAATGGAAGTCTCGAACGTGAATTTCTCCCGGTCTACGGGGAAAATTCAGTTGCAACTGCAGGCCGAGCAGCCGATGACGCTCTCGAGCGATGAAGACGACGTCGATGTGCGACGGGTGCTGACGTTTGTTGTCGCGAATGGCGATCGGTTTGACGCTGGCGTGCGGCTCGATTGCGTGGAAGCGTTGCGGGCGGCTGCTTCGGATGAGCAAACGCGCGCGGCTTTGCTTGCTGCTGCGCGGAGGGATCCAAATCCGGCGGTTAGGTTGAAGGCGCTTGACGCGCTGCGCGACATGGTTGCTTTGCCGGCGGTGCGGGATACTTTGCTTGTGACGCTGCAGCGCGATCCGAATCCCGGCGTGCGCGTGGAAGCGGTGAACCTGTTGGTGCGCGCGTTGGAATCCGCGGATGAAGCGCCTGAGGCGCTACCCGAAGCGCCAAGTGATTTCGGCCCCGGCGTCGCTCCTCCGGCTTTGCCACCGAATGGCAGGGAAACAGAACAGCGCATCCTGCGCGCGTTGGACGAATTGCGCCAGCATGATTCGAACCGGTACGTCCGGTTGCGCAGCGCCGCTGCGCTTCGCCAAATCGCCCTGCAGGAAGTGCAATAGCCCGAAGAACGCTGATTGCGCGTCACGGAAAGTTTCGAAAGTGAAATGATTCAACAAACTAAAAATGGGGCAGGGTCGCACTTCGCCATGCGGCTTGGCGCATTCACGCGATACGCGGCCTTTGTGTTGGCCGTTTCCTCGCTCGTTTCGCCGCGTGCCGCAGTCCCGGCGACGCAACGTGCCACCGTCGACCGCAGTGGCGTGCTCAACACGCGCGACGGCCTGACGCTTAAAGTAAGCGCGGATGAAGGGTCGATTCGAATCGTGCCGCTCGATCGCGGCGCGGCTCCTGTGATTCGTTACTCGGTCCACGTCGAAACGGACTTGCGCGGCAGCCGGGCGCAACAACTCCTCGAGCGCTATTCCATTTCGGCAAAATCCTCGCCATCCGGCGTTGAAATCGTGGGTGCCCTTCCTCAGCAGCGTCCGACCGGGGTGCAATTCTCGGTGCACTTCGAAATTGCCGTTCCCGCGAACTACAACCTCGACATCAGCACCGAAGTCGGCGATATCGAAGCAATGGATATCGGTGGCACCGCTACGCTCGTGACGCAGGGCGGCAACATTTACACGCTGCGCATCGGCCGCACCGGCGTGCAAAACGCTTCGTACGGCAGGCCTGTTGCAAAGCTCGTTACACAAGGCGGACACATTCAGGTTGGCGATGTTCTCGGCGACGTCTCCGCTTTCACGGCCGGTGGGCACATCGTTGCTGGTTATATCTCGGGCGAAGCAAACCTGCACACCGGCGGCGGACACATTCGTGCCCTGGGCATTGGCGGCCGCGCGGAACTTGTCACGGAAGGCGGCAACATTTCCGTTGGCAAAGCGGCGAAATTCGTCTCTGTAAGAACAGGCGGCGGGCAGATTGACTTCGGCGAAGTGGACGGTTCGGTCCACGCGCAAACCGGCGGCGGCGGAATTCGAATTATAAACGTAGCGGGCCCGATGGAAGTCGAGTCGACGGGCGGCAGCATCTGCCTTACGCGCGTCAAAAGCTCGGTGCGCGCCGCGACCGGTGACGGCACCATCACCGCATGGATTTCTCCCGAAGGCCAATCTTCCGGTGCCGTGCATCTCGCGGGTGCTTCACAGCTAACGTCCGGTTCAGGCGATATCGTTGTTTATCTTCCGCGCAATCTCGCAGCAAACATTGAAGCGATCGTTGAATCCGGCGGCGAAAAACAGATCGAAGCGGATCCTGCGCTGGCTCTTCGCTTCAACAATTCTGGCCCAGGTGCTGTAAAAGGTTGGCTCGCCCTAAATGGCGGCGGAGTCCCTCTCAGACTCAAGACCTCTGCAGGCAAGATCAAACTGCAGTTCATCGATTCGGAAAACGGTCTTCGAGATTCGCTCATCCGTGAACAGCGCGAGCGCTTGGAGAACCCGTCCGCTATTGCTCCAGACGCACCTCCCAATCCTCCTCCCACTCCCGTCGCTCTCGAACTGGAATCCACTTGGATTAGGGAACTCGAACTCAGACTCCTTGGCGGTGTCCGGCAGGACGCCGACAGTTTTCAACGGCAATTGACGTACTCCCCTCGCCCCTCGTATCCCATGTCCGCGCGCAAAGGCGGCATTGCTGGCCGGGTCCGCCTACAAGTTCGTCTAACTCAGGAAGGCCGCGTTCAAGTTGAAAAAGTTGTCGAGGGTTCGGAACCTACGCTCGTCGACGCCGCCATCGCTGGAATCAAAACTTGGCGCGGCCAGCCGGGGTATATGAACGGCAAACGGGTGGACCTTATTTCCACCGTCACCGTCGAGTTTCACTTGCACTGAGTGGGTGCGAGCGCCGCGATTTTTGGTTTAGGTCCGGGGTCCTTGGTTCACAGATTCGTTCTCGAAGGGGGTATTTGCCATGCTTCGAAAGAGCTTGTTCATCTCCACTCTTTTTGCGTTCGTCCTCTCCATCACCGCGCTCCCTGGTTCCGCTGCAATCAGTCAGGAATTCGACAAGATTTACTCGCTCAAATCCGGCGGCTCGTTTGAACTGCAGAATGTGAACGGCCCCGTCGAGGTGCAGGGCTGGGACCGCGACGCGGTCGAAGTCCGAGCCGTCAAAACTGCCAAGCATCATGAGGCCGATCTCGATCGCGTCACGATCGAAGTATCGGCCAAGGCCGGCGCGGTCTCCGTTGCGACGCGTTACCCACAGGACGAAGGCGTTGAAGTCGCCGTCGAGTACCTTGTCCGCGTTCCGCGCGGAGCACACGTGGGGCACGTCGGCACGATCAACGGCACCGTTTCGGTCGTCGGTGTCGACTCGATCGACGATCTCCACACCGTGAACGGCAACATCGAAGTTTACGATGGTGGCGGCAATGTCCACGCGCATACGACCAACGGCAACATTCATCTCGAACTGGCGCACTTTGTTGGAGCATCCGGCGCATCGGCTGAAACTACAAACGGCTCTCTCCTCGTCGCGCTTCCCGCGGACGCGGAGGCCGATATCGAAACGCGCTGCCTCAACGGAAACTTCCTTTCCGAGGTGCCGCTCGCGATGCAGAGCACTCTGAAGCCACGCGAAATGCACGGCAAACTTGGCAAGGGTGGCGCCCCGATCAAACTCCGTACCATCAACGGTGGCATCCGCATCGTCACTTTGCGCGCGACGGTTTAGGAAGCGCTGCGTCTAAACCGGGCAGAAAGGATGGTTACACACATGATGAAACGCACTCTTCTCGTTGCCGTCGGAACAGCGGCTTTCGGGATTTCGCTCATCGCTTTGCCTGCCCACTCCAGCCGCGCACAGTCTTCGCAGGAAAACTCCGTCGCCTCGCTCAAGCGCGAAATCGCGGAACTCAAGGCGAGACTTGCCGCGGCGCGGGAGGAACAGGAATTTTCCGCACCCGTGATCGCCGAAGCACCTGAAGCCGGCCCCGAAATTGAAATCGAACGCCGGCTCATCGACATGCAGGAACCTGAAGGCCCCGTCGCGCCGGCCGCTCCTTCCGCGCGCCGCTTCGTAGTCTCTCTCGACGGTGATGGCGGCAGCTGGCTTGGTGTGGAGATGCAGGAAGTCACATCTGAAAAGGCGAAATCGCTCAAGCTGTCCTCCGAGCGCGGCGCGTTGATCGGCAAAGTGCTGCCGGACAGCCCTGCCAGCCAAGCGGGCCTTAAAGAAAACGATGTCGTTACGGAAATCAACGGACAGCACGTGGAAGGCACGGCCCAGTTCCGCCGCATGATTCGCGAAATTCCCGGCGGACGCAACGTACAGCTTTCCATCTGGCGCGACGGCAGGCAGCAGACCATCACAGCGACGCTCGGCAAGTCCGAGGAACGCCACAACACCATGATGAAGGCCATGCCACAAGCCTTCGCGTTCCGCGTGCCGGAAATGCCGGAGATTCCCGAGATTCGCAATTTCGATTGGAACGGCGGCATGCTTCTTGCCGGCAAGCCACGGCTAGGCATTGACGCCGAAGATTTGACCGGCCAACTGGGCGCCTATTTCGGTGTTCCCGAAGGTGAGGGCATTCTCATTCGCAATGTAAACGCCGATTCTCCCGCCGAGAAAGCGGGCGTGAAAGCTGGCGACGTTATCACCACGTTCAACGGCGAACGCATTCGCACGTCCGGTGAACTTCGCGAGAAGCTCGCAGGCATCGAAGGCGGCAAGTCGGTTACGCTTGGACTGCTTCGCAACAAGAGCGAAATCAAGCTGACCGTTGAACTTCCGGCGCCGGCGCCCAAAGAAAAGCGCAAGGTCGCGTTCCGCACAAACATCTGAGAGTTTGCAGACCCGAACAGCGTACGACCCGCAAAAGCCCTGCGTTTCCGCGGGGCTTTTGCTTCTCGAAACAGCTTTTTCAGGATTTTCCGTCTTGCCCGTACTTCTTCAGCAGCCGCAATGGCCGCTGCACCGCATCCCATACCCACGAACGCTTCGTTTCCGCGCCTTCTACCCAGTCTTCTTCGGTCGGCGACAACGATAGCCGCAGCAGGTAAGCGGGTCCTGCGACAAGGCCTCCGCGCATATTCATTCGGAACAGCGCTCGCTGCGTGAGATTCGGCGGTGCGGCTCCCGCATATGGCAACCATGATTTGATTCGCTCGCAAACGCGCTTGGCGCCACGGTCGCGTTCCATTCGTTTCTTTGCCGCGGCCGGAATCTCGCTTCGGAGCAGGTCCTCTACGAGCCGCAATGCCACGTTTACCATCCGCCCGGCCCCAACGGCTTGCGCAGACTTATTCACAACGTCCCAATCGATCCGGGTACACCTTGCCAACATCGCCGCCACGTCCGCGATCCACATCAAACGCTCCCAAAAATGCTTTGCACCGTGAATGCAGATCAAAACGAATTCATCTTCTTCCGAGAGCGCTGGAACCCTGTTGCCGTCGAGCTCGACCTCTTTTCGGCGCGCAAAATAACCTTCCATCGGTAACGGACGCGGGAAATAGCGAAAAGTCTGTTCCGTATGCAGCTCCATGAGCAATCGAGTCCCGGGCTTCATGAAGAGGTATTCTCCTGGAATTTTCCCGGCTTCCATCGCCTCGACCGGCACATCCGATTCGTAGTGACATTCCGTCAGAACTCGAGTCGCCGCCAATAAGTCTCGCGACCGAATCAAGAAGTCAAGGTCCGCATATTGACGCATTCCTGGATCGCCGTACGCTCGGATTGAGAGTACGGGACCTTTGACCACAATCGCTTCCACATTTGCCTTCGCAAAATTGCCGAGCACGCGAAACATTTCCGCCGTCATGCCGAGCGTTGACATCAATTGCTCGCGATGCCGTTTCCGCAGGACCGCGTCAACTTCTTTTGGTATCGTCGCCCCGACCGCGGCTGCGGCCCTCAACTGGAAATCCAGTTGGGCAAGAACGCCGTGCTCCTCGGCGAGCGTGAGGAGCGTTTTCCAATCAACGTCGGGCCCAAGCAACGCGCGCACCCTTTCCGGATTCGCTTGTGGCGCGCAGCATTCCAGCAACAGTGGCCATTCCACTTTCAGAATGGTGGCGCCAGATGGAAGCGCTTCGCCCAAGCTATTCTCCGAAGTAAGGCGTGTCCGTTCAAATTACTAGGTTCTGCGCGTGTTCAGCGCGAATAGCGGTCCGAGATTTCCCCTGCTTTGCGAAATGCGTCTTCGACCCGGGAAAAAGTATGTGGAAAATTCTCCGTGGCCTTGACCGCGATTTGTTCGAGTGGTGTCTTACCGTCCATCGCCATCAAAAGCCAGCGCTCCGCCAAACCCGCCTCGGACAACACCGGCACAAACTCCGCCGACCGTTTGCGCAACGACGCCGGCGACAAGTCTCCGCCCTGAAACGTGGACTGCCGGAACTTCACTGGTTCCCGGCCGCTGCGCGGCGCGATTTCGAAATCCCACCGCCATACGTAATCCGTCCCGACTAAATCCGCGCGCAATTCGGCGAGGAGCTCTTCTCCCGCAGAGACCGCGACGGGTTGGAGCAGCGGCAAAAATACTTGCCCGTACACGCTGTCTTTCGTTCCCGGCTCCGTAGAGAATCCGATGTCTTCGTACAACTTTGTCGCGAACCAGACGGTAAATCCATGCGCCGTTCCCGATCGATTCATGTGGAATCGCAACTTCGCGCCCGCTCGCGGATTCGCCCCGCTCGGGTAATCCAACACATGCCACGCCTGCGCGTCCGAAAGTAGTTGCTCTGGTTTGCACTGCCGCTTGTACATCGTATTGAGCACAACGGGCACGGCGGCTTCCAGATTCAACCCTGGCACGCTCTTCCACGGCGCGATGATGCGCTCGTAATTCTCCGGTGCCTCGACCAGCGCCGCGAACAACATATCGCGCTCCGGAATCATTCGCCCGTTCTCGGCAAGAAGTCTCGTGCGTGCGTCGTTGAGCGTATGAATGCCTTGTCCAAACAAGGGCAGTGCCCCTCGGATATCGGACACGATTACATTTACCCGCTCCGGCAATAAAATTTGTCGCGAGTCCCCCCGGAGAAACTCGATGCGGCCCGTTAATCCATTCGCCGCCGCAAACTGCCGCCCGAATTCCACTACGCTCTCCGTGTCAATCGCGTAGACCTTTTTCGCGCCCGCTTTACATGCCAATAACGCGAAAATCCCAGGCCCGCTTCCGATGTCCACGACGCTGTCGCCCGTTTTTACAGCGCGCGCAATCGCTTCGTGGTAGGCGGGAAACCGAAACGAGTCGCCAACCATTTCCCCGAATTCGTCGAGTGAATACATTCTATTTTTGGCGGCCAGTCAGCGCGGTTTGACGTCCCGAGCTAATCGTGCGGCCTTCGCCTTCCATCAATTCGCACAATTTGCCGAGCTTCGCGGCGTCTCGATGAGGAGTCAGCCGCTTGCATGGCACTCGATTCACCAGCCGGCTCAGCAGTTCAAATTCCGCCGCGCGCTGCTCCTTCGTCAGCAGCGCATTCATATAGGTATTCTGCACAAGTTCCAATAGTGCCTCGCGAGGAGAAATATCCTCAATTCGCGGCGCGCGCTCATCCATCGTTCTTTCGCCAAGCAGATAGACGGCGCCAAGCGGCAGGATTGTTTCTGCAAACTTCGCCCGTCCGCCATCAAGCGCCAGATATTTCTTGTCCCAAGTAGGTGTCAAATTCGGCAGCGCTTCCTTGTTACTCAGCAATTTTTCCACGGTATCCGGCCATAAGCACACCCGCGGGTATCCCGGCTGTACAAAAAATTGCCCTCGATTTTCGGCAATCGCGGCGATATCTTCGCAAATCGCGGGTGCGCCGCGCAACGCGAGCGCGGCCGCGGTCGTCGATTTTCCGGCGCCCGCTTCTCCCGAAATCGCAACCGCCACATCTCCCAGGCACACGGCGCTTGCATGCAAAGGAGTAATCCCCCGCCTGCGCAATACGAAGCCCATGACCGGGCCGAGAAAGTATGTCGCCAAGTCCTCGATCGTCAACGGTAGGGGGCAATTCCCCCAAACGCGTTCACCGTTCGCATCAACTACAAACTCCGTCCCGTCTCCGTAGGAGAGGAAATAGAACGCCCCTCCGCCAATTTCGCGCACCGAAAACGCCGGATCGCCACATTCCGGCGCGGCTGGAAGCGAATGTACAAGCTTCGCGGGCATCTGCGCCGCCATCCGCGCCCAATCTGGCTTGGATTTTGAGGTAAAAACGATTGGAGCAGACAAAGCTCCTCGCTGCCCTTCCCGCAAGCCGGGAATTTCAACATCAGACCGCAAGGACAATCCATAGGCGGTGTATTCGTGTTTCACAAGAGAGGAGGAGAGATCTGGGACTGGGATTCTCCGGAGCTTATGCCCCTGTGCGCCGCATGAACAGCTTCGCGCCGCCATCAAGATTGCCCCGCGGTCCCTTGGTCTTCGTCATTTCGGTCAAGTCCCCATAGACGTGCAATTTCGGGGCCTGATACACCTTTTTCGGCGGCACAGTTGCCGGCGATCCCATACGAGGTCTCCCCTAACGACTGTACTGAATCCTTCTGGGCATTTCAACGCCTTTTAGCCATCTGTCTAGAGATACTGGCCTTAGCGCTGCGTGCATCGCCTCTCCTTCGCCTTGAGCAAGGCACGCCACGAGCCGCTTTTGGTCGACTATCTCGTCCAACGCCGGCGAGAGCTCACTGTCCAACACAGGTTTCCAATGCTTTTCTTTGATATGCAATTCCAGAGGATCCGCCGCCAGAGGCGTTTTCGGTCTTCTCAACGTCTCGTCAGGGAGCTCGCCCGCCATCGCTCGCCGCACCAATTGCTTGTCCATGCACCAGGGCAGCGTCGGTAACCGGAGCAAGTAGCGGGCCATCCGGCGGTCAAGGAGCGGTGCTCGCGCTTCCAGCGCTACGCGACTCCACGCGGCGTCTTCGCCTTCTAAAACGTTCGGCCAGAATGGACCCGTCAGCATGGCGTACGCGGAAGGGTGCGCGGGATGATTCGAAGTCGGCTTCTGGTGCAGCTGAAGAAATCTTTGCGGCAAATTCAACCGCTGCACAAACTCTTCTCTGCACCACTCCGGAAAGGGTTCCCTTTCAAAGCGGCCTCCGAACCGGTTCCGAATTCCTGATCGGATTCCCAATCCGAGAGCCGGCAGGCGCCGAGTATTCCAAATATGACTGCTCACGGCTCCGATCGCGGTGATCCATTTACCTTTTTTTAGCAAACGCCGGAGATACGGCCACGCCTGGCCGAGCAGCACATCGTCGCCTCCATCGCCCGACAGCGCCACTCGCGCCCGCTTCGCTGCCATTCGGTGATACTCCACATGCAGCGCCTCAAACGGTTCGTGCCTCGGCTCCGGCATCGGAAATCCCCTCTCGTGCCATCCCGAAAACGGCTCGCACTCGCCGCCACGAAGCAGTTCGAATGGAATATTCAGGTACCTTGCAACGCGTCGCGCTTCTTCCCCTTCCTGATCCTCGAACAACGGCCGGTAGTCGATCGATTGCGCGGACACACCATGAGCTCTGCCGGCTTGCACGCAAATTCGTTTCGCTTCCGCCGCGACTGTTGTCGAATCAAGCCCGCCGCTCATGAAAATGACTGTGGCTTCGTTCGCCAGCCGGTCCTTCACCGCAAGGTGCAAGAGCTCGCGATAGTGCTCGACATATTCTTCTTCGCGCTCGTAGCGGATCACGTCTTCTATCGGCAACTGTGCTGCTCGCCGCAATTTGATATTGCCGTCGGAATATTCCAGAACATGGCCAGGTGCGAGCCTTCGAATCTGCCGGTAAATTGTCCTCTCGGCGTCGGGGCACCAGCCCGTGAGCAAATAATCCGCCAGGAAATTTTCGTCCAGCGCAGCGTCAAATCCGGGAGAAGCGCGCAGTGCGTCCATGGTGTTGCTGAAGCAAAGCACGCCGTCTCCGGCAAAATAAAAAAACGGTCTGCTCCCCGTCAAATCGCGGAATCCCAGAAACTTTTCCTTTTTGCTGTCCCAGAGAACGATCGAATAGTCGCCGTCCAATTCCGCCACGCCGTTTTCGCCAAACGCGCGAAATGCCTTAAGCACCAACTCCTCGTCGGTCACAATATGCGCGAGCTTTTCTCCCCGTTGCGCAAAGCGCCGGATCAATTCGTCGCGCCCGTCCAGCCGCACGTCGCCCAGCAGCCACGCGTGGCCGTCCAACGAACAAGGCTGCGTTTCATTTTGTGGCGCCGGCCCGGTTTTCAAAAAGGAAAAGCAAAAGTGAACATCGGGGCGGTGCCAGGTTTGCGTCGCGTCCGGTCCGCGAAACGCAATCGCCGCTGCCATTCCTTCAACGCGGCGCGCATCATCCGCCGCGGCTTCTGCACCAGTTCCAATTCGAACGATTCCCGCGTATCCGCTCATGACGGTCTCGGCGGCTGGGAAAATTCCGCTTCGAACGGGGCGTAGTGATCGTGTAGCGCGTCCATCTCATTTAACGCCCCACCGCCGCACTCTACCCACGCATGCGCTTCAAACTTCACGGCGTTCCTCTTCACTCCAATTCGCAGTTGTGCGGCGATCCCCTGCCGCCGAAGCAAATGCAGCAGCACCAACGACTCTTCCAGGCACGATGGATTCCCGAGTCCGTACCGCGCAGCTGCACGCACCATCCGCGCCGTCAACGCAGCGCGCTCGGCCGATTCAACTTCGTTCAATGAGTTGGATTTGTTCGAAGGACTCTCGAACAGCGATTTTCGCGTGGCTGCAAACCCCCGCCGCTTCAATTTCCACGCTACCCACGGCAACAGCATCCCTGCGCGAAAAAAGTCCCCCCGCGCAGGCGCCGGCAATTTTCTAAACCGTCGAAGGCGTTCCCACATCGGCAGGATTCATCGATAACAGCCCGTTCTCCATGAGCCGTCCCAACAGTTCCGTCAAATTGCTCTGCAGCACATCCGGCTCGGCGTCATATTCTTCCATCAATTGCTGCAGCGCCGCTTCGATGCTCGGCGTCGATGTCACAACTTGCCACATCCGCGTGCCCGTCTCATCCAGGCCGAAATACCGCTCGGTCTCCAGATTGAGCAGCACGGATTCCCGGTCCATAAACCGCACCAGTACATGCTGCGGCACCACGACTCGATCCGCGAGTGTAACCATCGCTCCTTCTGCCTCATTTCCTGGACTGGCCGAAGCCTCAAGCTTGGTCCCGAGTTTTGCTCTTTTCGGTGCCCTTATTCTAATGCTTTTCCCCGCTTCCGGTCACCCTGCAACTTCCCTGCCACAAGCCCCACTTCTTTCAAACCGCAAACTGCCAAGTTGTTTCTCTCCTCCGGACGCGCTATAACTTCGCGGTGCCCGATACCGCGATTTCTCTCCAGGCCCTCAACAAATTCTTTCCACCCGCCCGCACCGGCTGGCGCGCCTTTCTCCAGCCATTTGGAAAGCCTACTCTTCCCGCTCTTCACGATATCTCCTTCAAACTCCTCGACGGCGAATCCATCGCACTGCTCGGCGCAAACGGCGCCGGCAAATCCACTCTCCTCCGCATCCTCGCCACGCTACTTCTTCCCACCTCCGGCCATGCCACCATC
>Ga0247694_1000047_pt1 | contig 51781 bp, 48 predicted proteins | sample CNK35_metaG_FD_182736 | JGI IMG/M metagenome (GOLD analysis project Ga0247694, IMG submission 182736) | Soil microbial communities from Purdue University Martell Research Forest, Indiana, United States - CNK35 | ecosystem: Environmental > Terrestrial > Soil > Temperate forest > Bulk soil...
TTCCCAAATGCCCCCACAGTGCTAATCTTCTCCACAGCCGGTCTCCTTTCTCTTGTGCTTCAAGCACGTCGATCATTGGGAGCGTAACGCATCCCGCTGGAGACCGGCCTTCTCATCCCATCTGATAAACGCGGTTACCGTAGAAGTGAAATCGTCAAAAAACCAGTTGATGTCCGGTAACGACAAATCAGGGTGCTTCATTTGGCGCGAATACGCGTTAGGCCAAAAATCACGACAGAGTAAATGGCGGCATTAACAGGGATTGCAATCATGGCGAAATCCGCCTTCGTCGCAGTGTGAACTCCCCGCAACACCATACACGCGAAGAAACCTATTGCTTGAGGCCAGTACAAGAAATGGATGGGACTGTAATAGGAGCCAAGGAACAACGCGGTTGACAATAGCAGTCCCGCAGTAATCGCAGCCCATGCGGGTCGAACGCCTCCGTAGGCACTGGCACTCAGCAACCTAGTCCATCTCCAACATGGAAATCATGTATACGACGAACCCATAGGCAACGGCCCAAATCGGGATGAAGATTCTCCACTTGCCTTTTCCAAGAACTGTAAAGATGAGACTCACGGCAAAAGTCCAAAAGGCAATTCGGCCGACGAACTTCCAGATTCCGGGGGATGGCATCAGTCCGTGCGGACTACCACCGTTGTGAAACCAAGAATAGTAGAAAACCAATTCCAATAGCATTGAGCAAATCGCAAGTATCAGTGCGGCTTTGCCGCAGAGCATCCTCCAACCGGGCATTGGTGTCTCGACTGTGTTTCGGATGTAACGACGCCACGCGGCCAGAAGCAACAAGCAAGGCAGGAGAAAAAGCACCACGGTGACGATAAACACGAAATTATCCGCCTTCGCAAAGAAGTATATCGATTTCCGTTGGAGGCACGAATGATTTTCGTCCAAATCCTCACAAACGCGGAAATCGTCCATGTGGATTTGACTTCTCCGGTAACGCAACTACACAGGCAAGTGGACGGAGAGATCGCGACTTCCACAACCAGCCTTCTGAGTCGGGATATCTTCCAGTTAGCCCGTCATCCGACAACGATCAATAAAACGGGGGGGCGATGGGAGGATGCCCCGGGTTTAGTTGAAAGTTGAGAACAAGAAGCAGCGGCTCTCGCCCGAACTCGGATAGAGTTCGGGTTGCGAATCCCTTTTAAAGGAGAGAGCCGCCGTGAAAAAGAATTACCAGAGGAAAGAGCGCAAGTCCAATCACAAGTTCGAGGTGGTGGGAGGGCAAGAGTTGCTGGTGCGGGTGCCGTTGCCGATGGCCGAGGTATGGGCCGAGATGCAAGCGCAGGTAGAAGAGCTGACCGGACAAGCCGGACTGCAGATCTTGCGAGCCATCCTGGAAAACGAAGTCACGCGCCGAGTAGGACCTCCGCATCGGCCAAAGCCCACAGCAGGCTGTGTGCGCTGGGGAAAGCAGTCAGGGTACGTGGTCTTCGGTGGACAGAAGATCCCACTGGAACGGCCGCGAGTACGAACCCGCGAGGGCCAGGAAGTGGAACTGGAAAGCTACGGTCAGCTGCAGCAAGACGGAAAACTGCAACGAGCGGTGCGGGAACGCATGGTGGCCGGACTGTCCACGCGGAACTATCGGCGAGCGGTGGAGAGTGTGGTGGAAGGCTACGGGATCGAGAAGAGCAGCGTGAGCCGGCAGTTCGTAGCGGCCAGCTGCAATCAGTTGCGGGTACTGTGCGAACGGCGGCTAGAAGATCTGAATCTGGTGGTGCTGATGATCGATGGCATTCACTTCGGCGGCCAGGTGCTGGTGGTGGCTCTGGGGATCGCGGAAGGTGGAGAAAAGCACGTATTGGGAGTGTGGCAAGGAGCTACGGAGAACACCACGGTGGTCAAAGGGCTGTTGGAAGATTTGGTAGAGCGAGGACTGAATCGCCAGCGGCGGTATCTGGTGGTGATTGATGGATCAAAAGCGCTACGAGCCGGTGTGGAACGGGTTTTCGGTGAACAAGTGGAAGTGCAGCGTTGCCAGATTCACAAGCGGCGGAATGTGAAGGAGTACCTGCCCGAGAACTGCCAGAAAGATTACGATCGGCGGATGCGCAATGCCTACGCGATGAACAACTACGCGGAGGCCAAAGAGGCGTTACAGAAAATCTTCCGGCAACTGGATGAGGATCAATCCCAGCGCTGCCCGGAGCCTGGAGGAAGGACTGGAAGAAACGCTGACGGTGCATCGCTTGGGTATAGGAGCGGTGTTGCGTCGGAAACTGGCCACCACCAACCCGATCGAATCGTGTCTGTCTACAGTGCAGCGGGTGGCGCGCAACGTAAAGCGCTGGCGAGAAGGAGATCAGCCGCTGCGCTGGACCGCCACCGGACTCCTGGAAGCAGAGAAAAAGTTCCGACGCATCAAAGGATATCAAGAAATCTTGTTGCTGAAGGAACGCCTGAATCCGTCGCGCCTTCCGCAGAAGGAGGTCCGGACAGTAGAAGTTGCTTGAACTCGGCTGTAGGTAGGCTTACTGTGCCGAACATCGAGGGTCGCTGCAATCAACTAAAACTCGGACATCCTCCACTCAAGCTCTGAGGCAGTCATTTCGCTTGGAGTGTACACGTCGCTTCTTCATTTGAGGGAAAAGCCATGCACGACACTTCGACTTTGGTCTGCCGCTCCTCCCCCCTGAATGCGGCGTTTGATCTCGGAGGATTCAGCACCCAATTTTGGATGTCTTCCCTCACAGCAGATTCGATCTCCTTGTTCGGAGCATGCTTCACCGCTATTTTGTCTATAGTCCCGTTCAACCGAACACGGAACTGCACTTCCAAAGTAGATTTGATGCCCTGCATATACATCTGCCGCTGCCCGCCCCCTGGGAGATTTACAGTGGCTTGAACTTGGCCTAGGAGGTTTTTCTTTAGCGGAAAAGCTTCTAGGCGGCAGAGCAGGCATCCGTTTACGAGAACCGTGGACTTGAAAAGAAATGGGTCGATGCTTCCTGGCGTGGGGCGCCTTGATTGAGGTCTTTGAGGAGGTGCGTCCAATGACATAGCCTCAGCACATTCAAAACGAGGACCAACACTGCAAATGGTTCCCTTTGCAAAGGCCCAAACTGGCGTCAAGGACCCATCCGCTGGGATTGCCCTGAAGACTGGCTTATCCTCGTACAGACCTACTATGGCGCCATCCCACAGAATGCACCCCTGAACGCGACAGGCAGAAAACTCACTGGGTGCCCGGACGCCGTGAACCCATTTGACGCCGTCTGTCGAATGGAGGGCCATTGCTACTCCGTAGCCTCCGCCTGGTTTATCCTTTTCGATCACCTCATAACCAAACGCCCAGAATTCGCCGTCGTGCGCCACGAGGCCCCAAACTTGCGCATTTGGTATGACCGTGTTAGTCCATGAGTCTCCGCCGTCCGCAGTGGAAACGATCGCGTGACTGCCTTCGGGCCCCGCTCTGAAGAGAACTGCTGCCCGCTTCTCGTCCAGGGCGGCAACGGCGGCGACGGTTTTGAACTCGGCTATTTCTCTAATGGACTGATAGGCTGAGATGGATGCCCAGGTGCCACCACCGTCATGCGTAATCTCCACAGCGGACCCATTCTGTCGAAGGCCATTCTTGTCGTCTGAGAATGAAATCTGCAAGACCGCCGACGTGCCGGAATGCGATTCTGACCAAGTTTCACCCCCGTCCTTCGTCCACAACAAAATCCCATTTGACCCAGCGGCATAGCCTAGACCGTCTTGGATGAAGGCGACATGAAGAAGGACTTCGCCGTCAGCTTTTTGATGTTTGACCTGCCAAGTCTGCCCTCCGTCCACAGACTTCGCAATCATCTCGTTTACGCCGCACACCCAGAAATCATTAGAGATGGTCGTGACATCAATCACTCTGGACGGAAGGGAGACGGCTCTCCATTGGCCCATCAACGGGGCCGATTGCGGTCGGGCCAAGCAGTTCGCAGCCAGCCAGCTGAAAAAGCAGGCCGCGATGAATATGGAGCGCTGCCAAAAACCAATCGGATGGAGCATCCAGAATCTCCTGTTGATGCTCAATCATACGACGGACATCGGCTGCGGCGGAATGACCTTGATTGTGGCCAATCAGTCTTGATTCTAATCGTCCAAGTGGATTCCTGGAACTGGACTTGATGTCCGGTAAGACTGCGACCACAGGCCTAGGAATGATTCGCCATCCAAAATGCAAGAAGAATCACGATGAGAATACCGATGGCGGTACCTATAAGTCGGAGTTTACCGTGACTGCTCTTGCGTAGGCGAGTCCCTTCCGCCGCCGCGTAATTCTCCATCTTCTTTGAAAACTCATTCGTTAATCGGGAAAAGCGACTCATGTTCATCCGCTGCGAGCATGATACACGCTCACCAAGCATGTGAGCGATGGCTCCGTAGGGGGCAGCCCATTACCGGTAAGGTTGAATCCGTTAAAGGAACTTTACCGGTAAGGCAAACCAGGCACTACAGTTAAGTCTGAACGAACTTAGGCCCGTTGAAGAATCATTCACCGCAGAACTGTTTCGAAAGGGCCTATCCAAGAAGAAAGTTCGCAAGACTGGAGTTGTGAATTTACGAGAAAAAATACAAAAGAAAATGGACCGGCGAGAGAATCGTGAGGAGACGCGGAGGGAGCGCAAAGAACGATTCGCGGCTATTTACGCCGAAGGCATCGTCGCACTTGAACGCAACCCGGACAGCGAGGTAGCGCGGAAGTTACTAGATGGACTCCGGTTCGGTGATGGTCGCTTATGGATTTTCTTGCGGGACAATCCCAAATGGAAGGCCCGGTTGCGAACAAGAATCGACCAACTTCAAAAGCAGCAACAGTTGGCAGAGAACAAGGTCCGATTGAAGCAGGAACAGAAGTGGAAATGGAAGAGCCCAGCGCTACGCCTTCCAAAGCCTATCGGAAATCAGTCAGTGCCTGATTAACGCGCTCTAATCGGAAAAGTGGGTTTTGGCATCCTCTTCGGCTCCTTCTAGAAACGATTTTGAATGTATCCCGAGCAGAGTGCGAGCACATCAGCAATGTCCAATGTTGGAGAGTGCCACGCTCCCGAAATGCTGGAGGATTTCCTAAGCCTTCCTAAGACATCGCTCCAAATCTCAGGTAGCAGATTTCCCATCGTTGATGGAAAAACCACGTTTTGAAGCTTTTGGCAGTTTCTTCCCATTGACCTGATTGGCGCTAGGTTTTACCATCGTTGATGGAAATTTCTTAGGCTAGCAGGGATCGAATCCCACCCTCTCCGCCACTTATCTGCTGGTCCAGCTGTCCGTTCTGAAGCAAGTTCCGACTCCCCGGAATAACAGCGTCATCCCTAAGCTGCTTTTCGCCGCGCAGGTGGCGCCTTAGCCGGCAACGTCTTCAGCTTATCGAGCGCAGGCTGTTTGTACGGCGAATTCACCGACGCCGCATCCGTGAACGCCTGCTTCGCCTCCGGCAGTTTCTTCAAATTCAGAAATGCATACCCCAGCCGATACTGATTCCGCGCATAGCTGGCGTCATTCGCTTTCAGCAGCGGCGCCGCCGCCTGAAAATTCTGCACCGCGGATGCGTTGTCCTTCTTTTGCAGATTCACTTGCCCCAGGGCGCTCAGTGCAATTCCTTTTTGCAAAGTCGTCTGCTGCTTCCATTGATCGTCAGCAACTCCTTCCGGCTTCGGGGCGGAATCTGCGAGGCTGGCCGCCTTTTTCGCGTATCCTTCCGCTTTGTCGAGCTGCTCGCCCTTTTCTCCGTAATAATCCGCCAGCAGCAGCAGCATTCCTAAGTTGTTCGGATCTTTCGCGATCAACCCGTTTGCCACTTCCAGCATCTTCGCCACGTTCTGCGCCTGTTGGTACGAAGTTGCCGCCACTCCTAACGCGGAATTTGCATACGGGGAATCAGGAAAGATCTCGGCAAATTTTGTCAAAAACGCCGCTCGTTTCGTCGGATCCGGCGTCTGGTACACGCCCGCGTACACCGCCTGCTCGATGTATCGAATACTGTCCGCATTCGATTGCAGCGCAGCCGCCTTCTCCTGCTTCCACTGGTCCTCGGCAATTCCTGCCGGCGCAGCCGCCGCATTGAACCGCTTCAGAATCCCCGACGTGATTTCGCCATACGTTACCAACTTCTCCGCATCGCCCGCCTCCGAAGCCGCGCGTACAAGATTCACAGCGTTCGGCAAATTGTCCGGATCTTGTGCGAACAGCTTGTCGCCATACTCAAATGTCTTTGCATAATTCTTTTGCGCTAGATAGTAGTTCACATAAAGATCGTCCGCGACAATCGCCATATTTCCCTGGCCCAGGCCGCTCGCAAATTTGTCGATCAGCGCCAGCTTCTGCGCCGGGTCCGTCGCCGCATTAATTTCCTGCATCGCGTGGTCCGCATCGGAGCCCGCAGCAATCGGAACGTACTTCCCGATATGCTGCGCGCCGGCGCTTGTGCAGAGCCCTGCGGTGATCACAAACCCCAATGCCATTTTCCCCAACTTGATTCGCATTCCAGCCTCCCGTCAAGCACTCGCCAATTTGTGGTGGGAATTTTCTCGCATCTTAGTTCCACGCCGCGTGCAAATCAAATGGATTCGCGCCAACTTGCCTCCCGTCCTCGCTTCTGCCATCTTCAAAGAGGCGGTTCGCGCCTAACCATGTTCCAACCTTCGCTCGACCAGGTTCGCCGTGCCTTTCGCGTTGTCTCTGGTTTTACTCTGCTTCTTATAGGCGTCATCATGCTTGTCACGCCGGGCCCGGGGTGGCTCACCATTTTTCTCGGCTTGAGTTTGCTGGCGGCCGAATTCGTTTGGGCACGTCGTCTTATGAACCGCATCAAACACGAAGGCGGCCGCATCAAAGACGCCGTTCTTCGTCAAAGCTCTCAACAAGCTCCGCAACCTCAGGACAACACTATTAAGGAGACCGAAGAAACTCAATGACCTCGGACTGGAAAGGAAAATGGGCGCTCGTCACTGGAGCCAGTGCCGGAATCGGCAAAGCTCTGGCGGAAGAACTCGCCGCGGGTGGCACTCATTTACTTCTCACTGCCCGCCGCCGTGATCGTCTCGAAGAGCTTGCCTCACTTCTCCGCTCCAAATTCCAAATCCAGGCCGAAATCTTCGAAGCGGATCTCTCCAGACCATCCGCCTCGCAAGAAATCTTCAACTTCACCCAGGAAAAAGGAATCGCAATAGAACTTCTCATTAACAACGCCGGCTTCGGTCAATTCGGCGAACTAACCGCAGTTGACACCCAGCGCCTTCTCGACATGGTCCAAGTCAACTGCACTGCGGTCCTACACTTGACCCGCCTGTTCCTGCCCCAGATGATCACCCGTCGTCGCGGCGACGTGCTCATCGTCGCTTCCACGGCCTCGTTCCAGGCGGTTCCCTACATCTCGACCTACGCCGCTACGAAAGTCTTTGACCTTTATCTCGCAGAAGGTCTTGCCGAGGAAATGAAGCCCCACGGGATCCGTGTCTGTGCGCTCTGCCCGGGCACTACCCAGTCCGAATTTCACGAAGTTGCTGGCCACCCATCCCATTCTAAAGGCCACCAGGAAACTGCCGAAAAAGTCGCCAAAACAGGCCTTCGCGCCCTTGCCGCTGGCAAAAGCTACGTGATTTCGGGCCTCGGCAACTACCTCGGCGCCCACGGTGAGCGTCTCGTACCCCGCCGTTTCGTCACCCGCGTCGCCGCCAACCTCTTCCGCCCCAAAAACTGAGCCCCAACGCACCGGGAACTTTTTTGAGCCTTCCCGGGAAGTACCTATGAAAGCAGTCAGAACGTCTAACTGGAAGGCTCACTAACTTCTTGAACGGCAAGGTTTTACGGTCGGCCTTCTAGCAGGAGAGATGAACGTTTTAGGTGAACGCGACGACGTTCTGCTGCGGCGTGCTGCCAAGGGCGATGAGATTGCCTTTACGGAACTCTATCGTCGGCATCAGGCCTCGCTTTACCGTTATGCCCTTCGCATGACCGGCAGTCCTTGGGCAGCGGAAGAAATTGTTCAGGACGTTTTCATGACGCTGATTCGCCAGCCCAAAAAGTACGACTCCGATCGAGGCGAAGTTGGCGCATTTCTCTTTGGCATCACTCGCAATCGTGTGCTTAAGCATCTCGAACGTTCTCCACGCGAATTTTCGCTCGATCAGGAAACAGGGTCCGGTTCTTCCGGGATGCCGGTGGATCTCCTGACGCCGGCATTTTGGGCCGAGCGCCGTGAACGGGTCGAGCAGGTCCGCGATGCTGTGCTCAGCCTGCCGCCGGAATTTCGTGAAGCTGTCGTTCTCTGCGAATTGGAAGAGCTCACTTACGAAGAGGCTGCGCAACGGAGCGGTTGCCCTATTGGCACGATTCGCTCGCGGCTTCATCGCGGCCGTGCTCTATTGATGGCGCGACTCGAACTTTTGCGCGACGTTCCGCGTCGCGCTTCGGCAGGCAGTTGAAAACTTTGTAGTGGAATTCGCCAAAGGCCAAAAGCCAAAGGATTGTTGCATATGAAGTGTGAAGAATTTGAAGCGATAGGCCTCGACGCCGGCACGGGACGTATCAGTTCCGGGGAGGAAGCAGTGGCTGCCGCGCACGCAGCCACTTGCTCGCGTTGCGCCGCTCTCGCCGATTCCTGGGAAGCGGCTCGCTTGGAGTTGTCCGTGTTCGCCGGCGCCACTCGACAAGCCGAAGCTCCCGCCCGAGTTCAAATGCGCCTCTTGCAGGAACTTCGCGCGCAAAGGCGTCCCCATCAGCTCTATCGGCGCACCGGCATCATCGCCGCATGGGGATTGGCCGCAGCGGCTTCGGTCGTAGCCGTCGTCAGTTGGCAGAACTGGCGCACCGAACACGCAAGGCTTGTGAATCACAGAATAGTTCCGGCGGTCAACAACCAAGCGCAGTCGTCTCCTGCCGTGGACACGGTGCTCGTTGCCGATGAAGACAGTGGAACGTTCACGCCCTTGCCGGGCGCGCTCCCGCTCTCTTCGGACGACGGCGCGGTTTACGAGGTCCGCATGCAGCGCGCCTCGCTCGGAGCACTCGGCCTTCCCGTCAATGAAGAAGGCGGTTCGGATTGGATTAGCGTGGATTTGCTCGTCGCCGATGACGGTACGCCGCAAGGTGTGCGCCTTCATCAGAATGCCGCTCAGTCGCTTACAGCGGAATGATTTCAGGTCTTAGATTGCCCAGGAGAGAAGAGGAGAAAACACGATGAGAAGTTTCTACCGAAGGATGATTCCTTTTGCCGCCGCCGCCGTTCTTTCCGTCGCTGCGTTTGGCCAGGAAGCCGCGCCTCCGCCGCCGGGCTTGATGGCCCAACAGGCCCCGACGGGTCCCGGGCCGGGTGCTCCCGGAGGCCCTGGATTCCATCATATGGAATTGCTCGGTATCGGTGCCCACGGAGGCAAAGTCGTCACCGGAGCGCCGTTCAGCGCCGTTGCCGTGACGACGTTCAGCCATACTTTGGCCGACGGCAACAAAATTTCGAACACTCATCAAATCAGTTTATTCCGCGATAGCCAGGGCCGCTTCCGCAAGGAAGGCTCCATGCCTCCGATGGGCGATCTGGCTGTCGACCAGCCGCATTCCTTTGTTGTGATTCACGATCCCGTGGCTGGCAAGGGTTTCCTGCTGAACCCCGATAAGAAAGTTGCCCACGTCATGGCGCTGTCTAACCACCGCCCCAGGAACGGCAAAGCCGGAAAGGGAATTAGTGCAGATGTAGCGCCGGGTGGACCGGATGCAATCGATTCCGCCGAAACGCCTAATCCCAACGTCACCAAGGAATCGCTGGGCACACAGACGATTAACGGTATCAGCGCGCAAGGCTCGCGGTTTACTCGCCTGATTCCCGCGGGAAAAATTGGCAACGACAAGCCTCTCACCGTCACGCGCGAAGTCTGGTATTCCCCGGATTTGCAAATGGTCGTGCAGAGCAAACACAGCGATCCGCGTTTTGGCGACACCGTTTATTCTCTGACGAACATCCAACGTACGGAGCCCGCTGCCAATCTCTTCACGGTTCCGTCAGATTTCACCGTGAAAGAGGGTGCTCAGCACAAGGGCATGAGAGGAATGAAACATCCACCGATGCCACCGCCTTCGGCGGACGCTCCTCCAGCTCCGGGTCTATAACGATCTTCTCTCCTGAAGAAGACAGCGCGCCCTCTTTGTCCTCACCGCCAGTTGAGGGCGATAAGAGGGCGTAGCTGTTTGCTTGGGACACTCTAACGAAAGGTTGAACCAGATGCAGGACGAACGACGGCTCGCATCGCAGTTGCAAGGCGAAGGTTTTGCCCACACCTACGTTTGGGCCGATGGGCCAAATACGAAGTATCCCGATCACACACACATTTCCGAAACCGCCCATATCATTCTCAGCGGCGAGATGACCCTCACCATTAACGGCGAATCACATCTCTACCGCGCCGGAGACCGCTGCGAGGTTCCCGCCGGCGTGCCGCATTCCGCGGTGATGGGCCGTCTCGGTTGTCGTTACATCGTCGCTGAGCGCGCCTCCGCTCATTGATCCTCGCAGCCCTTGGTCTGGTTCGTTTATTAACGGTGCTCCGCGCTGTGTTAACGTAATTCCACTATTCCAGGAGCGCCTTGCACGATGGCAAAGAGAAAGATCTTTTCCACCCATCCCCTTTTTGACGAAGCCAGAATCATCCTCGACGGCGAGTGTGACGTCGAATACTGGGCAAAACCGGAGCGCCCCTCGCGCGACGAAATTGCCAACCGCATAAAAGACAAAGATGGCCTCGTGTGTCTGCTGACGGACCGGATCAACGAGGACTTGCTCCGTGCTGCACCAAAGCTCCGTATCGTCGCCAACGTCGCAGTCGGCCACGACAATCTCGACCTCCCTGCGTGTACCAAGAGGAATGTGATTGCCACGAACACGCCCGGTGTCCTCGATGAGACCACTGCCGATTTTGCCTGGACTTTGCTGATGGCCGTTGCTCGCCGCCTTGTCGAGGGAGACTCCTACGCGCGCAATGGCAACTGGAAGGGTTGGAATTTGGATCAGATGTGTGGCGCTGATGTTTGGGGCAAGACTCTCGGAATCGTCGGTTTCGGTCGCATTGGTCGAGCTGTTGCCCGCCGCGCGGCTGGCTTCAAGATGCACATCCTCTATACGGCTACAAAACGCGCTACCGTCGAAATTGAAAAAGAACTCGGCGCGGAGTATCGCGATTTAAATGCGCTGTTAGCCGAATCTGATTTCGTGACCCTGCACGTTCCGCTCAATTCTGAAACCCGCGGGCTTCTCGACGTGCCAAAATTCTTTCGCATGAAGCCAACGGCGTTCGTCATCAACACCGCGCGTGGTCCCGTCATCGATGAAGCGGCTCTCGTTCACGCCCTCGAAGCAGGAAAAATTGCCGGCGCCGGACTCGACGTATTCGAACAGGAACCCTTCATCCATCCCGGCCTCAAACGCGCCAACGTTGTCATGGCTCCGCACATGGGCTCGGCTAGCGTTGAAACTCGTTCAAAGATGGCGGCCATGGCCGCGCACAACGTCGCCGCTCTTTTTCGCGGGCAGCGTCCGCCGAACATGCTCAACCCCGAAGTATTCCAGACGCAATAAACCGTCATGCCCGATCCCAAGCAGATCGTTCGCCGCATTTTTCACGAGACGCTCGCTTCGATTGATATCCGCCTCGCGATGGAGCGTCGCATCGACCGCATCGGCCAACGCGTTTGCGTCGATAATTGGTCCTGCGACTTGACGAGAATCTACAACGTGAAAGTCGTCGCAGTCGGGAAAGCGGCTCACGCCATGCTTTCCGGTTTCATCCAACTTTTTCCCGATGTTGCTGTCACAGGTGTTGCCGCGGTTCCAACTTCTTCGCCCGACCCACTCCCGGGCTTCGACTATTTCTTGGGCGGCCACCCGCTCCCGAACGAAGGCAGCATTCGAGCTGCGCAAGCCGCTCTCGCTCTGCTCAAAACCGCTTCACAAAATTCCCTAGTGGTATTCCTGATTTCCGGCGGTGGCTCCGCCCTGATGGAATCCCCCCTTGACCCCGAGATATCCCTCGATGACACGCGCCAACTGAATCAGCTCCTCGTCACATGCGGTGCCTCAATCGACGAAATCAACACGATTCGCAAGCACGCCTCGGCCGTAAAAGGCGGCCGCCTCGGAGTGGCCAGTTCAAGCGCCGCCAAGCTCACGCTCGCCATTTCCGATGTCCCACACGGCAAGGAATCCGCCCTCGCGTCCGGTCCCACAATTCCCGATCCAACCACCGTCTCCGATGTCCGACGCATTATCGAGACCTACCATCTCAACGAAAAATTCCCACCAACAGTCCGAGACTGGTTCGCCTCGCCAAACCTTCCGGAAACTCCAAAGCACGGCCATCCCGCTTTCGCCAATTCCTGCTTTTCTCTTCTTCTCACATCTCAAGATCTCTTTCACGCCGCCCATCATGCCGCCGAATCCCACGGCTTCGTCACCTGTTGCGATAACACGACGGACGATTGGCCGCTCGACCGCGCCGTCGAATATCTTCTCGCCCAACTCGAAGATCTCCGCCGCGCGAACCCCGGTCGGCCCGTCGCGCTAATTTCCGACGGCGAAATCAGCAGCCCGGTCACAGGGCAGGGAATCGGCGGCCGGAATTCTGCATTCGTTCTCGCCTGCGTGGAGAAAATCGCCGGCAAGTCCATCACCGTCTTGAGCGCTGGAACCGACGGCATCGACGGCAATTCCCCCGCCGCAGGCGCTGTCGCGGATGGCACCACTCTCGCCCGTGCCCGTGCTCTCCGCCTCGTGCCTCAGGATTTCTTCCGTCACAGCGATGCCTTTTCCTTCTTCACCCACCTCGGCGACACTGCTCTTACGGGACCCACCGGCAACAATCTCCGCGATCTCCGCATCCTTCTCGCTCTCCCATAGAAATCCAAACCGCGGCCATTCGCCAAAACAAAAAGGGCGAGCCCTCGCTCGCCCTCGATTCTCCATTTTTCAAACGAAAAGCTGCACTGGTTTTTGTTTTTACTGATAACTTAAGACTTACGACTTACAACTCACTTCTTCGCCGGCAACTTCTCCTCAATCGCCTTTAGCCGGTCACTCATTTCTTGCAGCATATGCTCCAAGCGTTCTAGCCGCTTCGCCATCGCTGCGGAATCGCCTTCCGCCTTTTCACTGTCGCCAGCGCCCCCCGGCCCCTTACCCGGCTCCTTTTTCAGCCGCGCGATCTGCCCCTTGATCATCGGCGCCATCTCGATGCTCAAGTCCTCGCTCTTGAGCAAAGCCTCAAGCGCTGGTATAGCACTCGCATCTCCCCGCGTTCCAAGCGCGAAGATCGACGACATTCGCACGGGGAAATGTGGCTCCATTAGATATCCCGCGATCTGCTGCGTAATCTCTTTGTTATTTTTATCGAGCCGCGCCAGGCTGTTGATTGCCGCTCGTCGCGTTTCGATCGGCTTTCCGACGGCCGCCCATTCCCGCAGTGTTGGCACCGCCTTGTCGTCACCCAACTCACCCATCGCACGAAGCGCCGCGTGCCGCAAAAACTCATCCGGTGAATCCGCCTTCGCGGCCAGCGTCAACGTTTCCAATGCATTCGGCGCCTTCAACTTTCCGATGGCCTGCAACGCTGACGCCCGCGCCCGGTACGAATCGTCTTCCTTGGCAATCGAATTCACGTTCACCAGCACGTCGTTGTTGTCTTTGAAGTTCCCCAGCGCAGTGACAATCCGGTTTCGCACCCACGGCTCTTTCGTGCTGCCCAACGCCTCCAACAGCAACTTTGCCGCAACCGGATTCTTCGTAGCTCCAAGCGTATCCGCCGCCGTCGCGCGTACGCCCCATGCCTTGTCGCTCTTCAACGCATTCCCAATCGCTGCAATCGCTTCGCTGTCCTCCTTCGATTTACCGAGTTCAACCACCGCATCCAACCGGTCTGCCACTTCCGTCGCGTTCTTCAGCTGGTACAGCCACTCTTTCTTTTCTTTGTGAAATTCCGCTGACTTCAGTACATGCCCGCCTTTGTCGAACAGCACCATCACCGGCGCGCCGTCTGCCGCCAATTCAAACGATTCCTCCGCTTTACCCACCGTAACCGGATAAGTTTTCGCGCCCGCCGCAGTAGCAACCTCCACGTCCACTGGCACCTGGAAAATTCCTACCTTGCCCTCCAACTTCTGCGTTTGTTTCACCTTCAACAAAATCTTGTGTTTTGTATCGTCGTAGCTGTAACCCACGTCAAATTTCGGCGCGCCCGCTCCATAAATCCATTGCGAAAAAAAATGGTCAACGTTCGCATGCGTCGCCTCTTCGATCGCTCGCGTCAAATCTGCCGTCACCACATTCCTTCCGCGATTCACTTCCAGATAATGTTTTAAACCGGCGTAGAAGGCTTCCTCACCGATCTCGTGCCGCAGCATCATCAGCACCCAGCCGCCCTTGTTGTACGCATTCCCGTCGAACTCGCTCGAATCGTCAAAGTCGTGTCGCACAATCGGTTTTTGGTACAAATCCGCATTCTCAAACCAGTCGCGCGCATCACTCCACAGTTCGTACTCAATCTGATCCTTCGGAAAATTATGTTCGACCCAAAGCCGCTCCATGAATGTCGCGAATCCCTCGTTCAGCCAGATGTTTCCCCAGTCCTTGCAGGTCACCATGTCCCCGAACCACTGATGGCCCAGCTCGTGCGAAATCAGCGGATCTTCACCCGTCGTATATTCATGTGCGAGTTTTTCATGTGTCAGCGACGTGCTCGTATTCGTCGTCGCGCTGGAATTTTCCATTCCGCCGGCGACAAAATCGTCCACCATCGATTGCGCATACTTCTCCCACGGATAATCCACGCCCAGCCGTTTGCTGAAAAATTCCAGCATCTGTGGCGTGCGTCCGTAATTCACTTTCAACCGGTCGCCGCGCCCCTTCGGCGCATAGTACGTCACCGGCATCCCGCGCCACGTCTCTTTCAATTCATCAAATTCCCCCGCCACCACCGTAATCAAATACGTCGAGCTCGGCAGATTTTCCCTCCAGGTCCACGTCTTATTGCCGTTCCCTGCGTCCGTCACTCCCATCAACTTTCCATTCGCCACCGTGATCCACGCCGCCGGTACGGTCAAAATCGTTTCTGTCGTCAACCTGTCGTTGGGATAGTCGTATGTCGGCAAGTAGTACCGCGTATCTTCCGATTCGCCTTGTGTCCATATCTCTTTCGGCCGATCCGGGTAATCTTTATCGGGCAAAATGAAATACAAACCCTTTGTCGGTTTGCCTTCGTACTGAATCTCAACATTGAACTTCTGTCCGGCCTTCGCCGCACTTGCCAGCGGCACTGTCAGCCGTCCATCCTTCGATTCGAATTTCGCCGCCTCCTTGTTCACCGTCACGCTCTGAATCGTCAATCCAACCGAGTCAAACCAGATTTGTTCCGTGCCTTCCTTCAAAATGCTCAACGTGTGCGTCACATCTCCAATAACCTTTTTCTGCGTGAGATCGAATTTCAGCACGATCTTCGAATGTTGCAAATCATAGTCTTTGCTCCGCGCAAACGGCTCGTCCGCTCGCATCGCGCCCGCTATCGTGAGCAACACGGCACACGCAAACGCCGCTCGCACCGCACTCATCCACTTTTTCGACATTCCGTCTCCTTGTAGTCGCTGCATTTAGAGCCTTGGCCTTAATTCTTTCTTCGCACCACATGGCCCGCCGCTTCGAGCGCGCTGACCGCCCTCTCCAGTTCGCCTTCCGAAACCAGCAAATAATCCGTGTCGTACGTTGACACCGCAAAAATGCTCACCTGCGCTTCCGCCAGCGGCGCCGCAATCGCCGCTAGTATCCCCGTCAAACTAAATGCCAGCGTTCCCTCCACCTGCATCAACCGCCGCTTGCGCTCGGCGTGCGCTTCGTGCGGCACTTTCGAATCTTCACACACGATCGAGAGCTCGTTCTTTGTCCTGCTTATCGTTACGAACTGTTCGCCCGCAGCCCACGCGGGCACTGTGTCACCAGAACCTAGCCGGCATATCGCGTACAGATCCGGATGCACCGTAATCGTTAGTTGATGACTCATTCTAATTTATCGCGCGCAAAAGTCTCTCTTCGCTTCATCTTCTACAGCAGGCTACGCACGATTCCACCGTCAATCGCAATCGATGTCCCATTCACGTAAGCCGCTCGCTCCGACGCCAGAAAGGTCACGACCGCCGCAAACTCCTCCGGCGTCCCCAATCTTCCCGCTGGAATCTGTTTCTTCCATCCGTCCACAACTTCCTCGACGCTCAATTTGTTGCGCGCCGCCACCGCCTCGGAAAGTTCGCTCAACCGGTCCGTCGCCGTATATCCCGGGCAAACGTTGTTCACTGTAATTCCGTATCGCGCGTATTCGCTCGCCAGTGTCTTCCCAAGGCCCGTTACCGCCGATCGAATAGAGTTTGAAAGCAACAATCCATCCACGGGCTGCTTTACGGTCGTTGAAGTGATCGTGATAAATCTCCCCCAACCGTTCTTCTGCATCCTGGGCAGCGTTTCCCGCGCAAAATGTACGGTGCTTAACAACAAAAGGTCAACTGCGTCACGCCAATCTTCGGTTCGCGTATCGGCAAACAATTTAGACGGAGGCCCGCCCGAATTCGTGACGCATATATCTATCTTCCCAAACCGCGTCTCCACCGCCGACACGAAATGGCTTACCTGGGCCTCATTCCGGACATCCACAGCTTGGTGCAGGACCTCGCCGCCCGTCTCGCCCTTAATCTCCTCTGCAGTCTTTGCCAGCGCTTGCGCCGTTCTCGCGCAGATCGCCAGTTTCGCTCCTTCCTTGGACAATTCCCGGGCCACCGCTCGGCCCAGCCCAGTGCTCGCCGCCGCCACAATCGCCACGCGCCCCTTCAGTCCCAAATCCATTCTTTTATCCCCCAGCCAAACGCAAGATGTTCTCCCGAAACCGCTTGTGGGTCAATCGACACAACCCGCCCGCTGAGCAACGGTCGTTCTCGTTTTTTTCGCCGCGCAGTGCCATTAACGTTGTTTATTGGTATGCTATTTATACGTATTTAGCCGCGGCTGTGCGTTTCGCTTCCTCTCTGCTGTCGCGCTATCTCCTTCATAATCAATAGGAACCGCCGGCCACTCCGCAACTCCTTTAGATTCAGCACTACAAAAACTGCTCTCTCTAACTCCCTTAGAATCAATACTGACAAAAAAAGATGGGTACCATGCCGGCCTCGGTCATCTCTCCTCAAGCGGCCTCCCAACCCCGCGCAGACCAACCCCCGTCGCCCTTCGTCTATGTTCCTGTACGACGGAACATTTCGAACATGCTGGTCGTACTGTTCGATAGGTGCCAGCTCACAGCAGGCGGGGGTCCCGAAATGGCAAGTAATGGCAGTGCTCTAGCAAACGGCAAGAATGGCAAAAAACGTCGTCGCCGTATTATCTGGGGCAGTATCGCCCTCGTCATCCTCTTGGGTGGAGGCTACGGCGTCAAAGCCGCCCTCAGCCCCAACCACGAAATCGACCCTTCCAAGCTCGCCGATGTCGAGCGCGGCGACCTCGCCCGCGTCGTCGTCGCCACCGGGAAAATTCAGCCGCTCTCCAAAGCCGAAATCAAATCCAAGGCTAGCGGCATCGTCAAAAAGATTTACGTGGACTACGGCGATCGCGTAAAAGTCGGCCAGATTCTCGCCGAGCTCGACAAAGTTCAACTCGAAGCCGCCCTCCGCGCCGCGCAGGCCAATTTGCAAGCTGCGGAAGCCGCCTGCGATTCCGCCAAAGCTGCTCTCGAGCGCAACAAGGTAGACGCCGAAGGCCCCGATGTTCCTTTCCTCAAGCTCAACATGGAACGCGCGCGCCAAATGTTCAAAGACGGCGTCATGTCCAAAAGCCTCGTCGAAGACGCCGAGAAAAATTATCAGCTCGCCCTCAACAAACAAAACAGTGCCGTCCATAATCTCGTCGTTTCTAAAGCCGAAATCGCCAAAGCCGATGCGCAAGTCTCCCAGGCAAAAGCCGCCGCCGACAACGCTGGCGAAGATCTTCGCAACTCCACGATCGTTAGCCCTATAGATGGCCTCGTTCTTTCCCGCGACGTCAACATCGGCGACGCCGTCAGCTCCATCCTCATCCTCGGCTCGCAAGCCACGCCCATCATGACTCTTGGCGACGTCAGCGAAGTCTACGTTCAGGGCAAAGTCGACGAGTCCGATATCGGCAAGGTCTATCTCAATCAAGCGGCCCGCATCGTCGTCGAATCCTTCAAGGACAAGAAATTCACGGGCAAGGTCACCAAAATCTCTCCACTCGGAAAAGAAAAAGACAACGTCACCACGTTTGAAGTCCGCGTCTCCATTTCCAATCCCGGTGGCGAACTCAAAGCCAACATGAGCGCCAACGCCGAAATTCTTCTCGAAGAAAAGAAGAACGTCATCATGGCCCCCGAAGCCGCCATGATTTATGACAAAGATCGCAACGCGCAGGTCGAAATTCCCGACGCCAAGGGCCCCAACGGCAAAAAGAAAATTAGCGTCAAGCTCGGTATCTCCAATGGGGTCAAAACCGAAATTGTCTCAGGCCTGACCGAAAAGCAAAAGATCGTTCTGCAGTAACCGGAGACCGCCCCGTGTCTTTCCGTGACCTACTTCGCGATACGTTGGTGACTCTGTGGGCGCAAAAGCGCCGCACTCTCCTCACCATGTTCGGCATCGCCTGGGGCATCATATCCATCACGATCATGGTCGCTGCCGGCGAAGGCCTCGGCGACGGCATCCAGAAAAATCAGGAAACGTTTGGCAAAGACGTGATGATCGTTTTCGGTGGCCGCACAAGCATGCAGGCTGGCGGAACTCGTTCAGGTCGCCTCATCCGCTGGCAGGAAGACGATTACGTTCAAGTCGCCAAGGAATCTCCTGCCTGCAAATACGTCATGCCCGAACTCGGCAACGACGCTCAGGTCCGCAGCCTCTTCAATAGCGGTACGATTCCGATCGTTGGCGCGCTGCCGCCATTCCAGGAAATTCGCAGCGTCGCCACACTTGAGGGCCGCTTTTACAACGACCGGGACAATGAAGACGCCCGCAACGTCGCGTTCCTCGGCAGTGACGTCAAGAAGCAGCTATTCGCCGAAAGACAAGCTCTTGGCCAAACCGTCTGGATGAATGGCATCCCCTACACCGTCATCGGAACGATGAAACCCAAGGATCAGAATTCAAGCTACGACGGCTTCGACACTCGCAAGATTTTCATTCCGTTCAACTCCATGCGCCGCGATTTTCCCAACAAGCCCCCTGCCATCGAGCACTCGGTCGATCGTCTCCTCGTTGCGCCCTGGAATCTCGAAACGCACAAAGACTGTGTCCGCCAGCTTCGTCGCACGCTCGCCCGGCTTCACAGTTTCGATCCGCGCGACGAAGAAGCCGCCGGCATCTGGGATACCGTCAAGAACGCGCAAGCCAATCGCATGATTATCGTCGGTATGGAAATCTTCATGGGCTGCGTCGGCGTCGCCACTTTGTTCCTCGGCGGCCTCAGCGTCATGAACGTCATGCTCGTCAGCGTGCGCGAACGCACCCGCGAAATCGGCGTCCGTATGGCCCTCGGCGCCACGCGTAAATCCATCCTACGCCAGTTTTTCCTCGAAACAATTTTCGTCGTCGTGATCAGCGGCAGCGTCGGCCTCATCATTTCGTATGGTTTTTGTGCCCTCGTCAATCTCGCTCCCATGCCGCCCTTCTTTACCGGCATGCTCACCAGTTGGAAAATCGCCGCCGGCTCCATCGCCCTCCTCGGCCTTATCTCCATTCTTTCTGCTCTTTACCCGGCCAACCGCGCCGCTTCCGTCGATCCCATCGAAGCCCTCCGCTTCGAGGCAGGTGGCTAAATGTTCAAGGAAATTTTCAAGCAAGCATGGACGGCGCTCGGAAGAAATCCCGTTCGTAGCTTCTTAACGATGTCCGGAATCTCTTGGGGAATCGTGGCTGTAACACTGCTTCTCAGCTATGGAGCCGGCTTCCGTAGCGTTTTGATGTACACCTTCGAAGTGTTCGGCAAGGGCGCCGTTGTCGCATGGCCCGGCACTACCAGCGAACAAGCTGGCGGCGAACGCGCCGGAAAACCCGTCCGCTTTGAAGCCGAAGACGCCGAATGGGTCAAAGCGCAATCCCCGCTCGTCAAGCGTGTCACACGCGAAACCGTTCGTTTCCAGGGCGTCTCTTACGGCGAACGTCTTTCGGATTCCGCTGTCCGCGGCGTCTACCCCGAATACGGCGAAATGCGTAACGAAATCCCAAGCGACGGCCGCTGGATCTCTCCCGAAGATATCGCCGAACGCCGCCGCGTCATTTTTCTCGGCGCCCGCCTGCGCAAAAAACTTTTCAGCGGCGAACCCGCCCTCGGCGAAACCGTCCGCATCAAAGGCGTTCCATTCACGGTTATTGGCTCCATGGACATGAAATTTTCCGACAGTTGCTATTTCAACTGCGACGACGAATCAGCTTTCATTCCGTACACTTCCGCCAACGATCTCTGGGACACAAAATATTCCAGCGTCATGGTCTGGGAACCGATCGCTCCGGTTTTCGAAGCGCCCGCTATGGTCCAGTTCCGCACCGCCATCGCCAACCGCCAACACTTTTCTCCCAACGACAAACGCGCCATAACTATGTTCGGCCGCGAAGAATTTAAGCCCGTCATGGAAGGCATCACCATCGGCATTGAAGCCCTTCTCTTCATGATCGGCGCGATGACGCTCGGCATCGGCGGCGTCGGCGTCATGAATATCATGCTCGTCTCCGTCGAGGAACGCGTCCGCGAAATCGGTCTTCGCCGCGCGCTCGGCGCACGCAAAAAACATATTCGTTGGCAATTTTTATTGGAAGCGCTCGTCATGACTCTTGCCGCCGGCGCTATCGGCATGCTTCTTTCCTGGGGCCTCACCACCGCCATCGGCACGCTGCCGTTCCTCGGCCCTGCTTACGAAGACGAATCCGGCAAAGTGGACATTCACCTCAATCTCTCTGTCATGACCATGTTTTTGTCTTCGATGATCCTGATCGTCGTCGGCGTCGTCAGCGGCTGGCTCCCCGCCATGCAAGCCGCCAAGCTCGACCCCGTCGAAGCCCTCCGCTACGAATAAGTTTCCGTCGTTGCCGGTCGGCCCAGATCCGCTTCTTTCTAATCTACGTCCTGCTATACTTCGCTCCGATATCGGTTACTTAATCGGAGCCCTCAAGAATCTGCCGCAGGAGCAACAATGTCTCTGGTCAGAAAAGTTCTTGCGATAAGCTGCTTGTCATTTTTCCTTGCGTCTGTGATTTCGGCTCAGACTCAGGACACCGCAAGTTCCCACAAGCGCTTCTCGAATCAGGACGTCATTGAAATGGTCAAACTGGGCCTTTCCGACGACGTGGTCATTGCAAAGATTCGCACCGCGAGCGCTACGGGCGCCGACTCCTTCAGCTTTGATACCAGCGTCGATGCGCTCAAAACGCTGAAGGAATCGAACGTTTCCGATGCCGTCATCAAAGCCATGATTAATCCGGCGCCTCCGCCTGCAGCGGTCACAGTGATCAGCTCTTCCACCCCTGTAACTCTCGATCCGAACCTGCCGCCCCCCGAGGTCGGTATCTATTGGAAGAATGGCGCAAAATTCACGCTCGTTGAGGGCCAGGCCGTCACCAACACCAAAGCCGGCGGCAAAGCGGGCAGCTTCTTCACCAACGGCCTGAGAAACCAGCACTGGGATGCGACCATCTCCGGTCCTGTGTCAAAAAATATTGTCCGCGAGCGCCGCCCCACTTTTTATTTTTACGTCCCCGACGGCTCAGACTCTTCCGACTACGTTTTGATCAGCCTCAATAAGAAAAGCGACCACCGCGAATTTCAGATCGGATCGTTTGGCGGCATCACCGGCGGAAAGTCCGGCGTCAAATCGGAAAAAGAACATCCATTCCACGCGGAGCACATGGGCATCCGCATCTACAAAGTCAGTCTGGATATGGATTTGAAGCCCGGCGAATACGCCTTCTTCATGGGCACCGGCCAGGGCAATACAATGGCCGGCGCGCACGGCGGAAACCGCTCCGGTGGCTCAGCCTCCGGCCGTGTCTACGACTTCTCCATCCCGGAATAACCGCGAGTTGCGACAGCGTTTGTGCGGTGAGGCGATAAACGCATTCGCCGATCGATTCGTTTGGCGACTAAAAAAGCGCCTGCCATTTCAAGCGGAACAATCCGATGCTTTGCTTTTCCGATTCCGTCTGAGGAATCGGTCGGCTTGTGAAGCGAAATCTCTCTTCGATTTTCCAAATGCCTGCGCAGACTCCTCATCAACTCCTCGGCGCATAAAAATAGTAATCCGCCGAATACGAACTCTCACTCTCGGTGCCATTCTTGGACGCGTCGCACATTCTTGCCGGATCAGCCAGTCCGCCGTCCGTGTTCACTCGCTGAATCGTCGTAACGACTCCTAAGGCGCCTGTACCTTTATGCCCAGTTACCGCCACCAGCAACCACGGAATCGCGCCAACCTTCGGCGCATCGTGCTTCGCCACCATCTTTCCCGTCACTTCACTCCCATCTTTCAGTCTCCACGTCGGCCCCGCAAAATGCTCCCCAATCAATTGCCCCTGCTCGTCAAACAGCTCCGCCTTCGGGGCTTTCAGCGTCCACCGATACTTCCCATCCGTCCCCGCTGCGCACGAATAAATCTGCAGGCCCTTAGCATGCGCATGGATAAAAACCTTCTCCCCCGCATGTACCTTCAAATTATCCGGAACCTCCGGAGGCACCACGCTCTGCGCCGCAGCAATTCCGTAAACCATAAAGCCAATCGCGAGCGAAATAGCGGTTGTCTTCATCGATTTCTCCTTACGGCAGCGCCACCAAAAAAGCCACTTCCGCACCGTTGTTCAACACTTCGACGAACATCATTTTTCCGTTAACTACATCGAGTATGAGCATACCCGCACCAGAATCCAGTGCGATTGTGTGAAGATTTGGGCCGTAGCTCCCTTTGGGCTTTGGCTGGGTGTAGAAAGACGGACAAAAATCATCTTCACACCGGCAACGATCGAAAATCTTGAGGCAGGAAATTTGCGCTGCCAGTTCCGAACTGCCGTTGCTAGGCAGTAGTTCCTCAAGTTCTGCCGCCAGAGTGGGTAGAGTTTCTGTGAGCAACATGGGTTTTGCCAGAACCTAAAACCTACCACTTGCAACTTAGAACCGCCTCCCTTCAGCACTCAATCACATTCAACGCCAATCCGCCCAGCGAGGTCTCTTTGTACCGAGACTGCATATCCATTCCCGTCTCGTACATGGTTTTGATTACTTGATCGAGAGAAACTTTATGTTCGCCACCTTCGCGCAACGCAATCCGGCAAGCATTGATCGCCTTCACCGCGCCAATCGCATTTCTTTCAATGCACGGAATCTGGACCAGCCCGCCAATCGGATCGCAGGTCATTCCCAAATTGTGTTCCATCCCAATTTCCGCGGCGTATTCCGCTTGATGATTTCCTCCGCCCATCGCCGCCACGAGGCCGCCCGCCGCCATCGAACATGCCACGCCCACTTCACCCTGGCAGCCCACTTCCGCACCCGAAATAGAAGCATTCTCCTTGTACAAAACTCCAATCACGCTCGCCGTCAAAAAATAGCGAAACAATCCTTCGTCCGTCGCCTCCGGCACAAATTTCATGTAGTAATGCGCCACGGCTGGAATAATTCCCGCAGCTCCGTTCGTCGGCGCCGTCACCACGCGTCCACCCGCGGCATTTTCTTCATTCACCGCCATCGCAAACGTATTCACCCAGTCCATCGGCGCCAGCGAGTCATCCTTACTGCCCGTCGCCAATTTCTTCGCCGATCGCGGCGCGCGCCGTTTCACATTCAATCCGCCTGGCAAAATTCCTTCCGTCACCAAGCCACGCTTCACGCATTCCTGCATCACGCTCCAGATCCGCGCCACATGCGCGCGAATCTCCGGTTCCGTATGCCAGGCCTTCTCGTTCTCCAGTGCAATTTCCCAAATCGCCAGCCCGCGCTCGTCCCCAATCTTCAGCAATTCATCCGCGCTCGAAAACAAAAAGGGAACTGGCTTCAGAACTTTCGCTCCTGCGCCGTCTCCTTCGCGCAAAATAAATCCCCCGCCGATCGAAAAATAAATCTGCGAGGCAATCATCGCGTCATTCGCATCAAATGCGCTAAATCTCATGCCATTCGAGTGTGCCGCCAGTGCCTTGTCCTTGTGCCACAACAAATCCGTCACTTCATTAAACGCAATCTCTTGCGCACCCCCCAACTTCAGTTTCTTCGCCCCACGAATGGTTGCCAGTTTCGGCCCAATCGTTTCCGGCTGAATCAAGTCCGGCAGCTCCCCGCTCAATCCCAGCAAAATCGCCCGGTCCGTTCCGTGCCCATGACCGGTAAGCGCGAGCGATCCATACAATTCCACGAGCACTCGCACCGCGCGAGCCATCTCACCACGCGCCTCAAGCCCACGCGCAAAATCCGCAGCCGCGCGCATTGGGCCCATCGTGTGCGAACTCGACGGCCCAATCCCTATTTTGAAAATTTCAAATATGCTGGTCTTCACGGAAGTTCTACCCAAAATTCATGCTACGCCCATTTAGACGGCTCCACTAGCCACCGCTCAAAACGTTTTCCTGCCCATTACTCTCTATTTGCACCACCCCCATGGCTTTGAGACAATTACTGGATGAAAAAAACACAAACTTTCTCTCTGATCCTTCTTGCATCGAGCGCGCTCCTCGCCTCTAACGCGTTCGCACAAACCACTTCCGCTTCCGGATCGGCCCAAACGCCCGCCGCGAAGCCCCAGTCTTCTGGAACTGCCGCTGCAAAACCGCAGGCCGGCACAGCCGCCAAAAAGCCCGGCACAGCCGCAGCCGCTACCGCCCTCAAAACCGATCGCGAAAAAGCCAGCTACGCCATCGGCGCAAATATCGGAAAGAGCATGAAAAAGGAAGGCGTTGACCTGGACCCCGCGATCATTGCGCGCGGCATTAAGGATGGTTTCTCGGGCGCCAAACCTCTCTTGACCGATGAACAAGCCCAGGCCGCCCTCGTCGCCTTCTCCGGCACGATGAAAAAGAAGCAAGAAACGCAGCTCGCGGCGATCGCCGCAGTGAATCTAAAAGACGGCCAGGTCTTTCTCGCCGCCAACAAAGCCAAGTCCGGCGTCGTCACTCTTCCGAGCGGCCTTCAATACAAAGTCATCTCCGCCGGCACCGGGCCAAAGCCAACCGCGGAAGATACCGTCCTGTGCAACTACCGCGGCACGCTGATCAACGGAACCGAGTTTGACAATTCCGCCAAACACGGTGGCCCGACTGAGATTCCCGTTGGCGGCGTCATCAAAGGCTGGACCGAAGCGCTCCAGCTCATGCCAGCCGGTTCCAAGTGGCAGCTATACGTTCCTGCCGAGCTCGCCTACGGTCCGCGTCAGGCCGGCCCCGACATCGGCCCCAACTCGACGCTCATCTTTGAAGTAGAAGTCGTCTCCATTCAGCCGAAGAAAGAGACTCCCAAGCCCGAAGCACCTGCTGCCGACGCCAAGCCCGCAGCGCAGCCAGCCGCTCAACCCGCGCCCCAAGCCGCACCTCAGCAGCCAGCGCCACAACAGCAGCCTGCTCCAAAACCGCCTTCACGTTAGTCTGAAACCGAAACTCGATTCCTGGGGCCGTCTTCTGAGACGGCCCTATTTTTTACGGCAAAAATCCCACGCTCTCCCACAACGGTCCCGTCTTGAACATCTTCCCGCCCGTCATCACAAACTCCACATTTCGTATCGCGTGAATTTCTTCCAGCGGATTTCCCTTCACCAGGATTAAATCGGCTCGCTTGCCCGCTTCAATCGTTCCCAACTCTTTCTCCATTCCCATCGCTCGTGCCGGCACAATCGTCGCCGCTTGAATCGCCTCCATCGGCGTGAATCCCGCCATCGTATAGAGCTCAATCTCTCGATGCACGGAATGTCCCGGCACCGTTTGATCGGTACCCACAACCACCGGCACTCCCGCCGCGTGCAGCTTCCCCGTCAACGCTACATATTTATCGAAGACTTTCTGCACAAGCTCTGCATTCTCGTCCGGTGGTCCCACGTCAAAAAGTGCTTGCGCCAATTCCGGCGCCACTTTTGCCGCTCCCGGTTCGAATGTGCTGAACGGTTTCTCCGTGCTCGCCGTGCCCATCTCATAAATCACGAGCGTCGGATCCACCACCGTGTGATGCTCCTTCAAAAACGCAATCGCATTCTTCGTCTTGTCCGACTCTAGATCGATCTCGCTGAAGGCTTTCAAGCGCGCAAGGCCTTTCGTCCCGGCCGGGAACGGCGGCACCATCATCTGCAGAATGTACGGAATGTGGTTGATCTGATCCTGCCCCGCTTCAATTGCCTCTCTCGCCGTCACGCCCTCCGGAATGTGCCCCGTCGCCGTCATCCCGAGTTTGTGCGCTTCTGCGGCCGCCGTCGCAATCTGCGGCAATTTCACCGAGCTATAAATCTTCACCTGCTGAAATCCCAACGAGTGATAACGATCCACCCAGTCGCGTGCCTGCTCAGGCGTATCCGCCCGCGTCACGCCAATCGCCAGCGGTCCCGTTCCATCAATAAACCCTGCTGCCAAAATTCGTGGCCCCAGCCCATGCCCATCCGCAATCGTGTCCCGCACCGCTGTGATGAATTCGAGCTCGTTGCCGCAATCTCGGACGGTCGTGACGCCGGCGGCCAAATAGATAGGCCCCCACTCGACTTGCTCGAAATGCGCATGCATGTCCCAGAGGCCGGGCAAAATCGTTTTCCCGCGCGCATCGATCAACTGCGCATTTTTCGGAATGTCGATTTCATTTCGCGCGCCGGCCTTCACGATACGTCCGTCTTTCACCAACACGACGGAATCAAGCACGGCGCCCTTTCCTGTCCCATCCACCAGCGTTCCACCAACCAACGCAATGTTCGTCGCTCGGCTCCCCGGAATCGTCGCGGAAATCTGCGCCAGCGCGTTCATGCCATCTTTCCCGGCCAGAGAGACAAACGCTTTCAGTCCATCTTCGTATCCCTCGCGAATCGCCTCAAAATGATCGAACTCGGCGTCCGTCGTCACCGCTGCAATCAATTCCTGCTTCATGTTGAACCACAGCCACTCTCGCCCCCAGATCAATCCTTCCACGAGAAATCGCTGTAGCGTCTCGGTTTTGCCGCCAATCGCAATCTTGTCCTGCCCGCGCGGCTCAACCCATAAACTCCGCCCTTCGGGGTAAATCGCCAGTTCCTTCGGGAATCCGTGCGCTGACCAATACCGCACCATCAGCATCTGCATCGTCACTGGCGCGTACCCGGCCACCGTAAAGAACTGTTGCGGCGTCTCGCCCTCCTTCCACTCTTCCCGGTCTCGCACGCGAATTTGCTCGCCGTTCACTTCCACCCCGCGGTCGATCGTGCTGGGCCGCGAATTCTTTCCTTTGATCTCAAACGCAATCGGCGTCAGATCGTTCTTACTCTTGAAACTCGCCGTCAGCGGCACATCCGTTCCGCGATCGGTAAACTTGAAGTCCACTTTAACTGCCAACCCGTTCCCGTCCTTCGCAATTGAATAGGTCTCCGTACCAATCGCCTGCTCGAACTTGTGAAGCCGGAAGTTCCCACGCTCGACCACCTCCGCGTTCGACGTCGCCGCATTCTGCCCTCGCGTTGCGGGCGAATGCAGAGTCACGCCAACTGCCCAAACCGCGCACCACGCAACCACACCATTCAGTTGTCTTTTCATGATTTCTCTCTGTCAGTCTTGTGGAGTGAGAACTTCCACTCGAGCGTACATTCTACGCGCGATCAAGTCGCTCTTCGGTTTCAATTGCATCCAAACATGAATTCAAAGCGCCACCCCTACTGCAGCGCTTCCCATCCCTTACAAGCCGGCCTAGTCACCATTTCCAGCATCGGCTCTGCCACCTTATACCGAATCACGCCGTCCGATGTTGTGCAAAAGCTCCTGGTTCCGGTGCTGCTCGTCACCGGCGTCGCCATCGCCACAAACTCCGAGCATTTCCTCAGCTTGCAGCTCGCGGTCATCCGGAATCGATATCCAGACTTCACACACCATTCATTCGCGGTACAGCTCGCTCCGGCTAACGATGCATCAATAAGATTCGCGTGTTGGGCTGTTTCGCCCTTAATTCCTTCCGGCCCTGGCCCCAGCGTCGCCAGGTTCGGCGCATAGCCTCTCACCGGATAGGTCGATTCGTACGTTACTTGCGCCGTCACCACCGTTCGCAAACTTCCCACTGCGCTGGCTTCATTCGCCGCTACCTTCGACCGCAGCAAATTCGGTATCGCCACGGCCGCCACCACGAGCATCGCTCCAACGTCCAGTCCCGCACTCACGCTTTCTTCGCGTATCGCCGATTCGTCTCCGTAGATCCACATCGTCTGCGCCATCGTACCGTTCGCACCATGCGACAGCGATTCTGTAAAGCCCGGCATGAACCGCCCGAATTGCATCGAAGCCATCGCCACCGGATCTTCGTAGAACATTCCCGAAGCTTCTCGTGTCCGTCCCGGCGGCAGTGAACCCAGGAATTTCTTCGACTTTGCCAGCGACTCGCCCCGCCGATGCATCGCGGCTGACTCGGTCACCGCCTCTTGCCCCGATCCCACAATCAAATATCCATCCACCATCGCATAGCTGACCTGTGTCCCGTTCGCCCCGCCCGGCGCACGAAAACTGTACGTCGTCACGCCGCCTGACTCTTCCTTCGTCGCTTCCGTATTAGTCGCCTCCAGCAACCCATGCAACGTCCGCTGCAGATGCGCTGCGTCATTCACTTTCAAGATCGCCCGCCATTTCAATGGCGCGGGCGGCAGCGTATCCACTTCTGCTGTGATCTCTCCTCCCAGCTGCGCGAGCAGATCGTCGCGCAGGCTCATCTTGAATGCCTGTTCGATTGTTGGCACTGCCGCAAAGGTAGTGGCCTTCGACGCCTCTGCCATCGCCTTCGCTTCGTCATAAATCTTGGCCGGGTCCTTCAACCCGATCGTGATCGCCATAATCGCGTTTGGCGAAACAAAATCCAGGCTGTCCAAACTTCTTGGTTTCCCCAGCCAAGACGCCATCGCCTGTCGCGGCCCGGAAAAGCTCAGCTCGCCTTTGCTCATTTCCGCGGTGCCTGCGCCGGTATGCTGCCAGACTGCGTATTTGACGTCGTCGAATCCCGTTCCTTTCAGGCTTTTGTCGACCGATACGTCGCCGCTCATGTTCGTCTTGCCGATGATCTTCTGCAAATCGACCGCTGCGAGCACCGTCGTACCGCCTTCGTACGCTTTCGCCACTCTTCGCCCGAACGGTGCAGAAGGGAACTCGCCGTTTTTCTTGTCTAATTTCTCTGAAAACTTGAGTATCTCCCTCGCTTCATCACCGATCACGACGTGATTCGGCTGTACCAGTACAAACGGATTGCTGCTAGGACCATTCTCCTTCACGCGCGAAAGCGCTTCTGCGTCCATCACACGCGCCGCTGGCTTTCCCTTATCGCCCAGCTCGATCGCCCATTGCTCTAGAAAGGTTTTCAGGCCCGGCTTGCTCGTCTCCGCCACAGCAAAGAATTTTGGCTCTCTCTCTTCCATCGTGCCCGCAAACACCGTCTCATTTCCAAGGCACTCTTCGAGCTCCATAAACTTTTCCAGAAACGCTTCAACCTTCGGCCCCGTCGTTGCCACTTCGCCGCTGCCCCACCACTTTCTCAGCGGCTCGCTCTCTTTCAATTCCTCGCGAAATATGTTCAGGATTTGCCGCGCCGGTTCTCCGTAATTCGAAACGGCAATGTACGTCATCGTCGATTCCGGCAGCACCGGCAGCAGTCTGCTTTCTTTGCGCCCGTCCGGATACTTCACTTCCGCCATCACTCGTTGGAATAGCTTTCCAAACTCTTCCGTCAACCCCGGATACTTATTCAATTGGTCTGAAATCGCTGCGTTCTGGTACGTGTTCGCCGCTTGCGCGCGGCAGGCGCGCGCACCAATCGTCATTAATCCAATCACCGCGGCACATCCCACTAACCATCGCTGGCAGTTCAAAAAGCCGGGCGCGAATCGCATCTGTTTGGCCTCATCCTTAATTGCGGCAAGCGTTAGTCGTCTATTTCGTTGTATCACGACTACTCCGCGCCGGCCGGATACGTTCTCGTTACGTTGCGCGTTTGCAACCACGTCGTTAAGGGTCGCGAAGCACCCACATGAGGCAATAACGGAAGTATGATTGCGCAGAGGAGCCGACTGACGTGACCACCCGCCAACAAAAAGCGTGCTTAGAGGAGGTTCACACGCAACTCGGCCAAGCCGCCGTCAAAATCTTCGCCACAAATGAACGCATGAACCAACTCCTGATCGACAATCTCGACCCTGTCGCCTGGATTGCCAAACCGCCCGGCAACGTTCGCACCATCGCTGCAATCTTCACGCATATGCACAACGTTCGTACCAAATGGGTCCGGCTTACCGCGCCGCATCTGAAAGTTCCGCCGCAACTTGACCGCGCACATTGCACTCCGAAGCAAGCCCGGGCGGGACTAGCCGTAAGCGCCGCGCGGTGCGAAAAAATGCTCGCCGAAGCGTTCGATGGCACCGGTCGTATCAAAAAGTTTGTAAGGGATGGCTGGGGCCGCCCCTGGCCGGTCGGTCCGGATATGTTGTGCTATATGCTTGCGCACGAAGCCCACCATCGCGGCCAAGTCTGCATGCTCGCCCACCAGCTTGGCTACCAACTGCCAAATAAGGTCATGTCCGGTATCTGGGACTGGGAAAAGCTATGGAAAGATATCGGCTCACCCCGCGGCCCCGGCTTCGATTCTTGAAAAATCTACGATCGCAGTCCTCTCCATACCATTCTGTGGAATAGTTCGTCCATTGCCTTTGGCGATTCCTTCGCGCCGCGATCCAGCCACCACTTCAAAAGGGCCAGTAGATTTCCGGCCAGCGCGTGCGACCGGGCGTCCAGCTCGCATTGCCCCACATTCTGCAGGCCCATGTCCTTCATGCGCCGTGCGATTCCCCGCGCAAAGTAACCCTGTGCCAATTCGAAAAATGCATGGATTCGTCCGGAGTCGATCAGAGCGCGGTAGATTTTCTTCCCGCTCGCGGCGTGCGCGAAGAATTCCATAACCGCCGCTACGCGAATGGATTTTTCCTTTTTCCGGGTTAGGGCGGTGCTCCACGTTTCCATCCCGTCCTCTAGCACGCAGAGAAGCAGGTCATCCTTATCGCGATAATGAAGATAAAAAGTCGAACGTCCTACCCGCGCGCGATCCAGCACTTCCTGCACCGTCGCTTGGTCGATCGATTTCTCCAGCATCAACTCCACCAGCGCATCGCTGAGCCGCCCACGCGTTCGCCGGACGCGCAGGTCCGGTGCCCGCCGTTGTTTGCTACTTCTCCTCGGCTCTGCCCGCTGTTTCGCCGGTAAAGCGCGCACATTTTTGGACATCGGCCACCTTTTTGTTCAACAATTCGGCCGTTTTCAAGCTCGGTTCTAGACTCGCCCGCGTCGCATCGCTACTGTGCACAGTGTACGGCACCTCTGGTGAACTTATTCAAGACAAGGAGAAAAATCATGAATCGCCTTCGTTCCCTTACTATCGGCACGCTCTTGATATTCGCTCCAGCTATTCTTGCGCGGCAAGGCGCCAACTCGACCAAAGGCGCGGCCCAACGCCCCGAAGTGCCGAACGTCGAAGACCAGCTTAAGGTGCTGACCGACAGACTCGACCTCACGACCGGTCAGCAGCCCAAAGTCAAAGCCATCCTGCAGGAATTGCACGGGGCGTCACAGAAACTCGCACAGGACGTGAGCCTATCGCACGATCAGCAGTTGGAAAAGGTTAGGTCTCTACGCATGAAGGCCAACCAGCAACTCCGCGAAATCCTCAACGATGACCAGAAGAAAAAGCTTGATCAATACTTGGCGGGCCCGCACTCTGAAATGCACGGCAACTTGCACGGTACACCGCGTCCGCCGGCACAGCAGCCGCAGCACTGAAGACCGAAGACTGAAGGCGGCGTCTATCTGAACCTTCTTGTACTTGGAACTCGAACCGCTTCACTTTTCGGCGAGCAACGCGTCAAAATAGGCGAGCATCTCCGGCGAATCCCACCGCTGCTCGCCGATAATTTTCCGCGCAATCTTTCCCTTGCGGTCGATCACGTAGGTCTCCGGATAGACAGTCGTGCCGTACTCTTTCGCGATCTTCGAAACCGTTCCTTGCACCGACGGGTCTCGCCACGTCGGAAACACGACGCCGTGATCCACGAGGAACTTCTGATACGCGTCCGGATCTTCATCCACGTTCACGCCGAGCACCATCCCGCCTCGCGAACCAATCCTGCCCTGCAAACTATTGAGGAAGGGCGTCTCTGCAACGCAAGGCGGGCACCAGCTCGCCCAAAAATTCAGTACGACAATCTTTCCATGCAAATCGGAAAGCTTCATCGCCTTTCCGTTCAACTGCATCGTGAAATCTTCGGGTGTTTTTCCCGCCAGCGACGCTTCGCCTTGCCGGTACTGCGGCAGCGCAAACGCCACCAGCACTAGCACGCCCAGCCAGAACGGTCCCCAAATCTTCGCTTTGTCCAGAAATTTCATGTGAATGCTATACTAGCTTAGACTTCGCCATTCGGAAACTATCCCGAAAACAGCCGTGATTTAGCTCACAGAAGATCTCTCGACCTCCTCCATGACAGCCGAACCCACCATCAGCGTCATCATTCCTGCCCGCAACGAGGAATCCGTGATTGCGGCCTGCGTTCGTTCCGTTGCCGCGCAACCCGAAGTCCTGGAAATCGTTGTCGTCAACGATCAGTCCACCGACCGCACCGCCGAAATCGTAAGTAGCCTAACATGCGAAATTCCTCGTCTCCGTTTGCTGGAAACTTCGGAACTCCCGGCAGGCTGGGTAGGCAAAAATAACGCGGTGTGGCTCGGCGCGCAAAACGCGAAGGGGAAGTGGCTGCTTTTTCTGGATGCAGACGCTGTTCTCGCCGAAGGCGCAACCGCAAAGGCATTTCATTTAGCCGAAGAAAATTCCGCCGCGCTCGTCTCGTTTTCTCCCGAACAAACCCTCAAGGCCTGGTACGAAAAAGCGCTCATTCCATTCGTTTACTGCCGCCTGGCACGGAAATTTTCCTATGCCGACGTAAACGATCCCAAATCTTCACAAGCCGCAGCGAATGGCCAATTTCTCCTGATGCAGCGCTCCACGTACGACGCAGTCGGCGGCCACGCGGCCGTTGCGGCGAACGTTCTGGAAGACGTCGCGCTCGCTCGCCGCGTCAAACAGGATGGTTGGGGCATCTGGTTCGGCTCCGGCGCAGGCTTTGTCTCCGTTCGCATGTATCGTTCATTTCGCCAGATGTGGGGCGGCTGGCGCAAAAATCTCTATCAATTGATGGGCGGCAATTCCAACGCGGTATTTCATGAAATGGAAGGCGCCTTTCCGTGGATGACGTTTCTAGTTCTCCTCTTTGGAATCAAATTTCCGCTCGCCATGTTTGTCGGCGCGCTGCTTCTGATTTTTCGCCAAATGAGCTACGGTCTGGAACTAGTGCGTAACCAATTCCCCTTCAAATTCATCATTTATTATTTACTCGCGGTTTTTCTCTATGCCGCGGTGATCGGCGCTTCCTATCGTAGTTATGCGCGCGGTAAAGTGAATTGGAAGGGCAGGGAATACCCGGTCGGGCTGCCCAATCCGTCCGCCAAAGGGTGAATGACGCCGGAAACGGTACTGAGTTGCTATGGTCTTTCTAACTCGTAAAATAGAATTCGCCGCCTCGCACGTGTATCACAACCCGACGCTATCCCCGTCGGAGAACAAACGCATTTTTGGCAAGTGCAACAATCCGCACGGCCACGGCCACAACTACACACTTGAAGTCACCGTCGCCGGCGAACCGGATCCCGTCACCGGAATGGTTCTCGACCTCAAGGACCTGAAGGAAATTCTCGAGCGCGAAATCATGCAGCGCATGGATCATCGTCACCTGAATCTCGAAGTCCCGGAACTCAAGGGCCAGATTCCGACGTGCGAAAATATCGCGCGCGTCATCTGGAATTTGCTCGATCCAAGAATCACGCAAGGAAAATTGCACCGCGTGCGCGTGTACGAAAATTCTGATCTCTTCGCCGACTGCTATCGCAACGGCGCAGGAGCGCGCGTATGACTAGCGAAACGCTCCACGTCGAACTCGGCCGCCGTTATCACTTTTCCGCGTCGCACCGGTTGCACAATCCGGACTTGAGCGAGCGAGAAAATTTCCGCATCTACGGCAAGTGCAACAACCCTTTTGGCCACGGCCACAACTACACCGTCGAGGTTCGTCTTTCCGGCAGCATCGACCCCGCAACGGGAATGATTTCCAATCTGACGGACCTCGATTCCTTTGTGAACGAGTACGTGATCGAACCGTTCGACCACCGCTCGTTGAACGAAGAGGTTCCTGAATTTCAGAAAACTGTGCCGACAACGGAAATTCTGTGCATCGAAATTTTTAGGCGCTTGAAAGCGTTCCCGCATGCGAAGCTGGAAGCGGTCCGAGTTCAAGAGACGACAAACAACAGCTTTGAATATGCCGGGAACTAACCAAGGAATATGAACGTGACAAAACCGACCGAAGAAATACTTTTGAATGAAGAAAAGCCGATCGATGCAAAAACGATCGCGTGCCACATGCGCGAAATAATCAAACTCGTCGGCGAAGATCCGAATCGCGAAGGCTTGCGCAAAACCCCCGAGCGCTTTGAAAAGGCGCTGAGATTTCTCACCGGCGGCTATCAGCAAAATCTCGACACGGTTTTGAACGGCGCGACGTTCAGCGTTTGTTACGACGAAATGGTGATCGTCAAGGACATTGAATTTTTCAGTCTTTGCGAGCATCATGTGCTTCCATTTTTCGGCAAAGCGCATGTCGCGTACCTGCCGACGAAAAAAGTCCTCGGCCTCAGCAAAGTTGCGCGGCTCGTGAACATGTTCGCACGGCGGCTGCAAATTCAGGAGCGCATGACCAGCCAGATTGCGCAGGCGATTGAAGAAAAAATCGCGCCGCAGGGTGTCGGCGTCATCATTGAAGCGCGCCATCTTTGCATGCAGATGCGCGGCGTGGAAAAGCAGCACGGCCAGGCCGTAACGAGCGCGATGCTCGGCGCGTTCCGCCACAACCAGCAAACGCGCGAAGAATTTCTCGCGCTCGTTGGTTCGCGGAATCGCTGAAGTTGTAAATCAATTTCGCTCCATTTTGGCTCTCGCGGTTTTCCGCGAGTTTGCTACAGTGAACTATGGCAACCGGGTCTGCTGCCTCTCCTGCGCGCAAATCAGAAAATCATTCCGTAAAAAACAATGTTGCGGGAAAATCGCCTGCGCTGACTTTCTTTGCGTTCCTCAGCATTTACCTCATCTGGGGCTCCACGTATCTCGGCATTCGCTATGCCGTGGAAACGATTCCTCCTCTTTATACTGCGGGCCTTCGCCACTTGACTGCTGGAACGATTCTGCTGATCTGGGCGCTGGCGAAGGGCTTGCGTCCAACGGCGGCGCAGATTCGCGCTAGCGTGGTCGTCGGATTTTTCTTTTTCCTCATCGGGCACGGAACTTTGCACTGGGCCGAGACGCGCGTGCCGTCGGGATTTGCTTCACTCATCATCGCGTCGGAGCCGATCTGGGTTTTCCTGATGGCTTCGCTTGCCGATAAAAAGTGGCGGATGAATTTTCCGCTCGCCGCCGGCGTCGTGCTGGGACTGGCTGGCGTTGCGATTTTATTTGGGCACGGCGCGATGACTTCTGGTTCGGGAATGCTTGTTGGTTCCGTTGCTGTTTTGGTTGGCGCTATCTCCTGGTCCGTCGGAATTATTTATTCGCGGCGGTCGCAGCTTTCCGGAAATCCTTTGCTGCTGTCCGCGCTTTCGCTGCTTTCCGGTTCTGTTTTGCTGCTGACCGCGGGAACGGTTGTTGGCGAAGCGCGCGGATTTTCTTTTTCGCAAGTGACAACGCGTTCGTGGCTCGCACTTGCGTACTTAATTGTGTTCGGGTCGGTGATCGCGTTCACAGCCTACAATTGGCTGATGGAACATTATTCGCCGACGTTTGTTGCGACTCATACCTATATCAATCCGATCGTCGCGGTTTTTCTCGGCTGGTGGCTTGCCGGAGAAAAATTGACGATCAATGTGGCCATCGCCGCGGCGCTGGTGATTCTTGCGGTGTTTCTTGTGGACCGCGGGATGGCGCGACTCGAAACCTCCAAAACCGCCGCGGGCTAAAGCCCCCGACCTATAAATCAAAACTACATCGTTGCGATCTCGACGGAGGCGACGGTGGTGTCCCATGCCAGTTTCAGAGTGCAGCCTTTGGCGCCTTTGTCGAAGGAGATGGTGAAATTCTCCGTGGCGGTGCCGGTTCCGACCTTCATGTCCACGCGGGCAAGATCTTCTTTTTCACCGGGATAGTCGGTGCCCCATTCGCCGGTCTTTTTGCTGATGACGAGCTTCCACTTGTCTTTGTTGGGAACGGTAAAAATGGTGTAGCTGCCCGCGGGAACGTGCGCGCCGCCGACCATGACGTCGGATGTGGTGACGAACGTGGTGGCTTCATTCGCGCCGGTGCGCCAGATTTCGCCGTACTTCACGACGTCGGTGAAGATGGCGCGGCCCTTTTTGCGGGGACTGGAATAGTCGATGGTGACGGATTTTCCGCCGGCAAGTTCGCACTTCGCGGTGGCGGGCGGGCTGGGGCGCTTGGATTTGTCCTCCTGACCACGGACGACGAGTACGGCGACGACAAGAACAAGTACGACGGAACTAGCGATAGTCAAAAGCTTACGCATGGGTGATCCCTCCAGAGGAAAAACTGTAGCACGGAAGATGGACGGCGGCGGGGGCCAGCGGTGAGCAGGGCGATTGGTCGGGGACCGTTCCATTGTTCCATTGTGTGTGCCTTGGGGAACGGCCCCCGGGGTAAAGGACAATTTGGGGTACAACCCGGTTGTTTTGAGCAAAAAGTGCGCAAAGAGTTGAAAAGAAAGAAGATGAGTTTGCGGCTCTTTGCAAATAGTTTGAAAGAGCGAGCGGAATGCGTACCCCGCCCCCGGGCAGCTTATGAGCTCGAAGATTGAGGCGAGCGGCCACGACATTGGCAAGATGAGCGATCGTGCAGTGAAGAGGGCACGATATATCGCGCCCCTACGGCAGAGCGGAAAGGCAGGGCGGACTGAAGTCCCGCCACTACAAGACCTCACGCTTACTTCGCGTGTGGGAGAGGCGGCGGATTTCGAAGATTAAGTAGACGACGACCGCGAGGTTGATGAGAAGGAGAAGGGCGCGGATGAAGGTTGGCTTGTGAAAAAGTTCGTAGAGTTCGAGCGGGACTAGACCGGCGGTGGAGATGACGGTGAGGAATTCGGCCCAGCGTTTGCGGAGGAATAGGCCGACGCCTTCGGTGAGGAAAAGCGCGGAGTAGATGAACGTGCCGACGCTGAGAGCATGGAGTTTGTGTGCGTCGACGCTGGTGAGTTTTTCGAGGAGCAGATGGAGGTAGTGATTGTGGGGATCGACGCGAAACATGTCCACCCAACGTTGTGCTTCGGCGACTAGGTTTTTGTTGGCGAGCAAGTGGACGGCGATGCCGACGGCGAGAAGTGCGACTCCTTTGAGGAGTTTGAAGGCGGCGATGAGCATGAGGCCGCGGGGATGCTTGGGAGTGGATGGCATTTGGCGGGAATATTGTAGCGCGAGCGGGTCGATGCAACATTTGAAGCGAGGGACAAGAGCCGGCCCGGGAAATGGTATGGCGCGACAACTTCGCTCCATCCGCGGAGCGTCTGCGTCGGTGTTCCATCCGCGAACTGTTCTGAATTGCACTATTCATGACGCGGCCGAATGATGGAAAATAGAGGTACGGTCCCAGCCGATCGGAGAGCACTCGTGCGAAGTGTGAGTCGTGTCTGGATGATGCGGTTGGGAGTTTTTGGCTGGGCGCTGGCAATGTGCGCGGGGGTGGGACGGGGGCAGGAGCGGACGGAAGAGTTGGCGGTGGGTCCTGCTGCGACGGCTCCGATGCTGCCGGTGGCGGCGGAGTCAAGTTCTACACACCATAGGGCGCAATTGCCGGACGCGCCGGTTGCTCGAGCTGCGCAAGACGACCTGGACGTTTCCTGGAAGACACTTCCGAAGAGAATCGCTCGCGATCAAAAGGACATTTGGCTTTTTCCGTTGCAGCTGGCGAAGGGGCACTATTGGATTCCGACGCTGGCCGTGGTTGGAGGAACGGCGGGCCTGATTGTGGCTGACCCTCACGCGATGCCATATTTTCGAACGCACGCGGGGAATTGGGACGATTTTAACGATGCTTTCGACGGGCCGATTACGACGGCGGAGGTTGCAATTGTGCCCGTGACGCTTTTGTTGGTAGGCGGTGCGCGGCACGATCCGTACGCGACCAAAACGGGGCTATTGGCGGGGGAAGCGTACGCAGACAGCGCGATTGTGGATCTGGCGATGAAGGCGATCACGCAGCGGCAGCGGCCTTCGGATGTGGCGCCGGGAGCGCCGTTCAACGATACGTTTTTCAACCGAGGGAATTCGTTTTTCGGGAGCAGTTTTCCTTCGGGACACGCGGTAGGAGCGTTTTCCGTTGCGACGATTGTGGCGCGGAGATATGGGCATCACCGGTGGGTGCCGTTTGTGGCGTATGGAGCGGCGACGGCGATCAGTCTTTCGCGGGTGACGAACCGGGCGCATTTTCCGTCGGATATTTTTGTAGGGGCGGCGCTGGGGTATTCGATTGCGCGGTTCGAAGTGTTGCGGCATTGATGGTGTGACGAGTCATCAGTCGTCAGTCATCGGTTTTTGAGTTTCCCCCTACAACCCAGAGATTTCCAACTACAGATCTTTGCGGTTAAAACGAACGCCCTCGCTAACGATGCAGTCTAGGTGAAGAAAGTTGCCATGCTGCAGGAGGCGTCGTGATTCTTCACAAAAAGAATCTCCAAGGAAAAAAACGGAATAAAACGGCGAGAAGAACAGTCATTGTCGTCAACGTAGCACAAATTGCGGTGAGCGCCATTGCCCGTGTCTGTTTTTTTGTGGGGGGGGAACTACAAAAAACGGGGTGAACAAAACTTTATTGCAGAAATCTTGTTCGTTGCGTAACCGCAACTGAGCTCACACATCAAAGTTGAACTTGCGGAGGCGGCTGTCGGAGCTGCCGAGGACAAAACTCAGCCAATCTCCGGATTTTTTCCAAAAGTCCGGAACCCGGGTCAAAAACTTAGATAAAAGGGAGACCGGAAAATGAAGGGGATCGGCAAGGAAATGAAGAAGAGCAACCGCAGGACATTTCTGAAGAGCGGAGTGTCGGCAGCGGGGGTGGCGACAGCAGCGGGGATGGTGATTCCCGGAAGGTTGTTCGCGCAGGGCGATGGCCAGGAGGAAGGAAATCTGACGCACGGCGATATCGCGATTTTGCGATTTTTGTCGGCGGCAGAGCAGGTGGAGACGGATCTGTGGCAGCAGTATTCGGAATTGGGCGGAACGCAAGACGCGGAAGAGTCAGGAGTCGGCGGCGGAAATCCGCTGTACACGGCGGCGCTGAAACTTCTCGATGAGGATATGGATCAGTACGTCCACGACAACACGGACGATGAATTTACGCATCATCGCTTTTTGAATAATTACCTGGAATCGAAGGGCGCGAAGAAAGTGGATTTATCGCCGTTCGCGAATCTGAAGAGCAGCACGGCGACAGGAGCGCGGCAGATTGGGCGGTTGACGAACCTGACGCAGCTCACGGTGGATACCAGCTGGTGGACGCGTTACCGAAGCACGACAAATCCGGATTTGGGCGCGTCGTTTGCGAACGCGGTACCGAGTCTGGCGAAAGGGCAATTCACCGCGATTCCGAGAACCGATGCGGACCTGGGGACTAGTTCGCTGAGTGATGACAATTCGCAATCGATCGACAACCGGTTGAAGGCGATTGCGTTTACGGCGGGATTCCACTTTGCGTTTATCGAGCAGGGCGGAACGAGTTTGTACGCGGCGCTGGCGCAACAGGCGTCGAGCCTGGAAGTGCTGCGCATTTTGCTGAGCATCGGCGGGTCGGAAACTATGCATTTCCAGACGTGGCAGGACAAAGCCGGGAATGCGACGCCGCTGACGTTTACGGATCCCGTAAACAAGTCCACGGTGACGTTCGACGACCTGACGCAGAATCAGCCGGAAGATTTGCAGGCGAACCTGATCATGCCGGAGCCTTGCGATTTTCTGGACAAGGGTCTGGAGGCGGTGTCGATCATTCGGCCGACGTCGAGAAAACTGGGCGGCGCTGTAGCGACAGCGAAAAGTTTTCAGGACGACGGATTGTTCGTCAATCAGCAGCCAGAGTTCGTTAAAACATTTTTCCGATTGGCGGAAGAAGCGGACGAAGCCCGCCGGGAATTTTAGAGGCGAGCGAAATAGCGGTTGATGTTCGGCGAAAACGGAAAAGGCTCCTGCTTGAATGCAGGAGCCACTTTTCGCCTGATACCGTGTGACGGTGCTCGACAAAGATAGGGACAAAAGAAGGAAAGAAAAGAACGGATCTAAAGACCCGCCACTACAGTTTGGAGCGGGTGCAGAGGATGTCGGCGTAACCGGCGGAGCCGAGGCTGCTGTTGATAGCGGAATCGTCTTCGACGAGTTGAGCGGATTCACGGGTGAGCAGGTGGATGTGGAATCCGCGAGTGCGGAAAAAAGCTAGCAAAGCGGCGGGATCGAAGCCGAGTTCGCGAAGGCCGTCGGGGGAGTATTCGAAACAGACGCTGACTTCCGGAAAGTTTCCGAGCGTGGCGGACATTCCTTCGCAGACCATTGGCTCGTAACCCTGCACGTCAATTTTGATAAATGACACGCGGTCGATTTTCTGTTCGCGCACGAAGGTGTCCACCTTGGTGACAGGGACGCGCGTAACCTGGAGGGCGTCTTCGTGTTGCTGCTTGAATTTGGGCGTGACGACGCGATGATCGGCGGAGTGCGCATCGTTGTGCCAAAACTCGAGCACGCCTTCGGCGCTGCCGAGGGCGAGATTGTACGGCTCGACGCGATCGAGAAGACGCTTACGGCGAAGGACGTCGCCGAGCATGGCGAAGGATTTTGCGTCGGGTTCGAACGCGAATATTTTGTGCGGCGGCGGAAGGACGTGGGCGAAGACGTAGGCGGTGTAGCCTATATTTGCGCCGATATCGAGAATGTCGCCGGAGCGGAAGAGTTCGGGACTGCGCTGCGCGAGAGCCCAGAAGGGATCTTCGTAGTGACGTTTATAGAAAAAAGAAGCGGCGAGGAATGCGCGCTGGACAGGGCCGAGTTCGAGAATGCCGGATTTTTGGACGAGGTTGAAAGCGCCGAGGATGGAGTTGGTGACGAATTTATTGCGCACGGGAGCAGCTCAACGATGAAGATGGGGTGCGGTGCATAGGTTCAGTGTGCGACGAAGGCGCACAGAATTGAGTGAGTTTCGAATTACGGCGTGCGGGAAAAGAAACAGCGGAGCATCAGCGAGTGGATTGGAAAGCGTTAGCCCATCGAGCGACGGCGTTGATTTCGCACGGTGCGCGGCGTCGGATACCAGATCACCATCGAACCTGAAGTCCGCACTCACGCTTTAGCCGCTCGCTAGAACGCGGGCGGCGTTTCGGAACTTCCGAAACGCCGCCCACAATTCGTTTTTCTTTTCTTGTTTTAGCGCGGCTTTTGCGTGTCGCCGCTTGGCGCCAACGCGGAGCTAGGAACGCCCTCGCTGGCGGAACGCGCGCCGGAGTCGAGCGTCAGGATTCCTTCCGTGGCCGATGCGGCTACCACTGCGCCGTTGCGGCGAGCCTGCAAAACAGGGAAGTAACCTTCAGCGACGGGATCGATCACACGCTGCCAGGACTTGCCCGCGTCGAATGAGGCGAGCAAACCGTGCTTCTGCAGCGCTGCAACCATCGCTTTACCGGAGCCGGCGACATCCTGGAACTGAAGATCCCGAACATCCTGGCGGCTCCAGTTGCGGCCTGCGTCATGCGAAAGATACAGGCCCATGTTGGTGGTAATGAAGAGATTGGAATCGTCGACGCGGTGCAAATGCAGATTGCCCGCGTTGGAGAAATTCAATTCCTTCGCCTCCCAGTGTCTGCCGTTGTCGGCTGAATAGAGAAGGTTGCGCTGCGCGATGGCCCAAACCTGCGAACCATCGAGCGAGGCTTGCAGAGATTGCGACGGCTGCTTTGCAAAGGGATCGCTGCTTGCCGACCGCCACGTTGCACCCTTGTCGAGCGAAATCAGCACGCCACCGGTCGTTGCCGCGAACCACGCGTTGTCGGTAAACAGCAGGTCGTTCACCTGGAAAGCGAGAGGCTGCGACGCACTCTTTGCTTTCGGAGTCGGACGCTTTGCGACAGGCGCGCCCTTCTTGCCCTTTGTAGTCGGTTGCGAAGCCGGTGTCGCCGCTGCGTCCGCGATGTACAAGCCGGACTTAATCCACTTGTTTGTGGCGTCGTCGTAACGCATTAAGCCGCCGGCCGAAAGGGAGGCGAGCCAGCCGCTCGGTGCTGCGTAAACGTGGCGAAGGTCCGTGCGCCTCAGGCCCGGGCCGAGCGTATTCCAAGTCGCGCCACCATCTTTTGTGGCGAGGAACGCGTTGGTATCAAACGTCAGCACGACAAGCGCGCGCTCCGGACGATTCTGGTCCATCGCCACGTCGAGAATGTGCTGGTGATGGAATCCTGTGTTCGCGGCGCTGAACGTTGCGCCGGCGTCTTCGGAAATCTGCACGCCTTGGCGTTCAGTGCCGATGATGACGCGGTTCGGATTTTTCGGATCGATCAAGATTGCGTTCACGACCCATTCGATCGGAGTCATACGCTTCCACTGGTCCACACCCTCATTCGTCGTCTTCCAAAGGCCGCTGGTCGTTCCGGCATAAAGAGTATCCGGATGCTGCGGATCCTGGCGAATGAGTTGGGTACGGCGATAGATGAATGGAATGCCCGCGTAGCGCTTCCACGTTTCGCCGGAATTCACGCTGTGATAGATACCGGAGCATGCCGTCGCGTGGACGTTCGATGGATTTGCCGGATCGACGATGACGGTCATAACGTCAGAATCGTCAATCATGCCAGCCTTAATGGAAGTCCAATGCTTTCCGCCGTCGCTCGTCTTCCAAGGCAGGTGATAGGTCCCCGCGTAGATAATGTTCTCGTCTTTCGGGTCAAACGCCACCGAGTCAAAATTGCGAAGGTCGTCGTGATTTACGGGGGAAATGCGTTCCCAGGAATTGCCGTCATCCTGCGAACGATAAACACCAGTCAGAGAACCAGCTACGAAAATCTTTGGGTTCGTGGGAGATTGCGCGAGCGCGCGAACAGTCTCTTTTTGCAGCCCCACGAGGTGCCAGTTGCGTCCGGCGTCATCGGAACGATACACGCCTCCGCCACCGGTATAAAGCGTCCAGGTGCTGGCGTAGAGATGATTCGAATTGCGGGAATCCACGAGGATGTGGGTAATGACGTCATCCTGCCCGACGCCGATTCTGCTCAGCAATTGCCAATGCTGGCCTTCGTCAGTGGAAGAAAATACGTGCCCGTCGGAAGTGCCGAGGTATAGCTTCTTCGAGTCTTTCGGATCTGCTTCCAGCGAAATCACGGTTCCGCCTGGAGGGCCGACCTGTCGCCAGGTCTGCGCAGGCGCGGCAACGGCCGCTGCCAGTCCCAAAACCAAAACCCCCAACAATTTGCCCTTCATAAGCATCCAATTCTCCCAGAGCGCAGAGGCGCTCACAAGACAGGAGTTTACGGCAGGGCGGGCAGGGGGTCGCCTGTCCATAAGGACAGAATCCGGGCAGATATTTATAGTCCTAGTACCCCATTCAGGGTGCTGCATTTGGTGGGCAACTTCTTTCCCACTCCGGTGTTTCATCCTATGGGAGCCAAGAGTATGCTCCCGGAGACCGGCCAGGTTGGCCAAAACAGCCGGTCGCAGAACAGGGGAACGATATGAAGACCAAATCCAGCTGGACAAGCGGCGCAGGATGGCTGCTTTCAGTGCTCGGTCTTCTCTTATTCAGCGCACAAGCCGTTCGGGCAGACGAGGGAGACCCTCCGTCCCGCGTCGCGCGCATCAGCTACACAGATGGACCGGTATCGTTTCAGCCAGGCGGGCAGGGCGACTGGGGCACCGCGCAGCGCAACGGCACCGTAACCATTGGCGACAAGCTATGGACCGACAAGGATGCGCGAGCCGAGTTGCAAGCCGGCCAGGCGGCCGTTCACATGGCGAGCATGACCGCGCTCTCTTTCCTGAATCTTGACGACAACACGATTCAAATGCGTATTGCGGAAGGCTCCATCAATTTCCGCGTGCGTGAATTGCGGGAAGGCGAAGTCTACGAAGTCGACGCGCCGAACCTGGCATTCACAGTGAAGGAAGCAGGTGCGTTTCGCCTGGACGTTTCCGAAGACGGCGCGTCCACGCGCGTTACCGTAATTCGCGGTTCCGGCGACGTTTCCGCGGGCGGCCAATCGTATCCGATCAAAGCTGGCGAGCGCGGCGAATTCAACGGCACCGAAGATGTTCGCTACGGCATTTCTGCCGCGCCGGGTCCGGATAATTTTGATCAGTGGGCGCAGGGACGCGACGAAAAAGAAGACAATTCCACCTCAGCGCGTTACGTCTCGCGCGACACGGTTGGTTACAGCGACCTCGACGATAACGGTACGTGGGACGAAGTTCCGGAATATGGACACGTCTGGTACCCAAACTCGGTCGAAGTCGGCTGGGCGCCTTATAGCGACGGATACTGGAGTTCCGTTGGGCCGTGGGGATGGACTTGGGTTGACTACGAGCCCTGGGGCTATGCGCCGTTTCACTACGGACGCTGGGCTTACATCGGCAATCGCTGGGGCTGGTGCCCGGGCTCTTATTATGCGCGGCCTTATTGGGGGCCGGCGTTCGTCGGATTCTACGGCGGAGGCGGCTGGGGCGTCGGTTTCGGATTCGGCGGTGGAGTGGGCTGGTTCCCGCTAGGCTTCGGCGAACCATTCTGCCCGTGGTATCGCCACAGCTTCGGTTACGCGCGCAACATCAACATTTACAACACGCGCATAAGAAATGTGAATGTCTTCAACAACCGGAATTTCGGACGCAACTTTAACTACGCATACGCGCACAACGCACGCGCAGCTACGTTCACTTCTCGCAACAACTTCACGAACGGCGGCCGCGTGAATCGTGGCGAGTTCCATGTGACCGATGCGTCGCTCCGAGGCGCACACCTTGCTGACAACAACCGCGTCGGCGGATCGCCCACGCGGCAGAGTTTCTTCGGTGCCGGTCATAATTCCGGCCGCGTCGCCGCTCCGTCGGCTGCGATCGAGAACCGCTCCGTTGTTGCCCGCAACAATCCGGCGCCCGGCGCTTCCCACATGCCGACGCGTTCATTCAACGCCGGCACCATGCGGCCTGCGACCGAACGCCCTGGCAATGTTGGCGGACGCGGAATGGAAAATTCCGGCAATCGTGGCCAGTCGGGTATGCCGATGAGTTCCGGCCGCTCCAATAACTCGCCGATGAACGGTGGAGCGATGTCTTCGCGCCAACGCGAACTCTCGCTCGACAAACCAAATTCGAATATGCGCACCAACGCCGAAGGCAATGCGAATCGCGGCGGATTCAACAACAACAATTCGCCTCGTGGCAACGCTGGAGTCAACGGCGGTTCCAATACGCGGCCAACCGGACGCACCTGGGGCGCGCAGGGAAATTCTTCCGACCACGGCCGCCCTCCTGCCGGATTCGGCGGCAATTCCTCGAATCGCCCGTCGAACGGCGGCAACTCCGGTGCCGCGACTCGCGGAACCACGATGACCCACAGCGATCGTCCGCCGTGGGCCGGTACGGGTAACGCGCCACGCGGTACGATGGATCGCGGCAACGCGCCGACCAGCAACGGCGGCTCCAATCGTGGCGGAAACAGCCCGCGCTCCTACGAGCCGCCGCAACGCGGCAATTCACAGCGGCCGCCGGCGAATTACAACCCAGGCAACCAGAGCCGCGGCAATTCGCAGCCGAGATCATACAATCCGCCGGCTCCGCGTTCTTACTCCGCGCCGAGTCGCGGCTATCCGGCGCCGAGCCGTAACTACTCGGCTCCGTCTGGACGCAGCTATTCCGCTCCGTCAAGTCGCGGTAGTTACTCGGCTCCGAGTCACGGAGGGGGCAGCTACTCCGCACCGAGCCACAGTTCCGGCGGCGGTGGAGGCTCCAATCATGGAGGTGGCGGCGGAGGCTCTTCTCGTGGCGGTGGAGGTGGCGGCGGTTCGTCGCACACGCGCCACTGATTTGCGCAACATTTGAGCGCCTCGCGCTCATGACATTCGAGCCCACGCCCGCAGTTCGCTGGCGTGGGCTTTTTGCTTGCTCGGCCGAACGTTTTGCCCAGCAACTCTTTTGACCCGAGCGTGTTTCATAAAGTGACGATCTGTACTTGCTGGCCGATTTTCATTCTGGAAACTGGCAAGCGGCCCGGCAGCGTAATGCACCAGTGAAGTGCTAAGTTGAAGGGAAAGAGCAAGCTTCGCGAAACAAGATTGGCCCGGTTAAATTATTCGCGGGCTTCAGGAGAGACGCAAATGTTTTCCAGGCTGACGAAGTCTCTGGGTTTTTTGGCAATCGTACTGGCCGCTACTCTGACCGCGCCGCAATTCACGTTCGCGCAAGGGGATCGCGATGACGATGATCCTCCTTCGCGTGCGGCCCGCTTGAGCTACACCGGCGGCGCCGTTTCCTTTGAGCCTGCCGGCACGGACGATTGGGTCACGATCGTCAATAACAGACCGATCACCACCGGCGACAAACTCTGGACGGATCGCGATGGTCGCGCCGAGCTGCGTTTCGGTTCAACGGCTGTCCGCTTGGGCAGCGAAACTGGTTTTTCTTTTCTTAACCTCGATGACCGCTCCGCACAGATTCGCATCACGGAAGGAACAATCAACATTCGCGTGAAGCGCCTCGACGAAGATGAATCGATCGAAGTGGATACGCCGAATCTTGCTTTCACCGTTTTGCGGCCAGGCAGTTACCGCGTCACCGTCAACGAGGCGGGCGACACGACGTTCGTTAAAGTTCGCGGCGGCGACGGTGAAGTCACGGGCGGCGGGTCTTCGTACGCAGTCCATTCCAATCAAACCGGTACGTTCAGCGGAACCGATGAATTGAACGCCGACGTCCAAAACCATTACGACGACGACGACTTCGATCATTGGTGTGGCGACCGCGATCGCCGTTGGGATCGCTCCACTTCTTCCCGTTACGTCTCCGATGACGTCGTCGGTTACGAAGACCTCGATGAATACGGCGGATGGCGGCCCGTGCCGGAATACGGAACAGTCTGGTTCCCGCACACAACCGTCGTGGGCTGGGCTCCTTATCGCTACGGCCACTGGGCTTATATCGCGCCGTGGGGTTGGACCTGGGTTGACGACGCGCCTTGGGGCTTTGCTCCGTTCCACTATGGACGCTGGGTAGTCGTTGGCGGAGTGTGGGGTTGGGTTCCTGTTCCGCCGCGTCCCGCGTATGTCACGGTTGGTTATGTCCGCCCTGTTTATGCTCCCGCGATGGTTGCGTGGGTTGGCGGCGCGCATTGGGGCGTCGGTGTTGCGGTTGGCGGCGCGCCAGCGGTCGGCGTGGCGTGGTTCCCGCTGGGACCCCGTGACGTGTATTGCCCGTCGTATCACGTCGGCCCTCGCTATGTGGAACGCGTGAACGTTTCGAACACCACGATCATCAATCGCACGCAGGTGACGAACGTCTACAACAACGTTTACGTTAACAAGACCGTGAACGTGACCAATATTAACTACCAGAATCAACACGTCAACAACGCCGTCAGCGCGACGTCACAAGCCAATTTCACTTCCGCGCAACCAGTTCATAGCCACATGATGCGCGTCGACGAGCGTGACATCTCGGCTGGCGTCGCACCGACCGGTCCCTCCGTTGTGCCGCAGCAGCGCAGCGTATTGGGAGCAGGCGGCGAATCCCGAGTCCGCCCGACTACTCAATTCTCCGCGCGTCCGGTTGTCGCCAAGACAGCGCCTCCTCCTCCTCCGGTGCCTTTCGCACGGCAACAGCAAGCCATTCAAGCGAACGGTGGGCGCCCCATCGGTGTCGCGCAACAACGCCAGATGGAACCGCAGAACGCGCGTCCGAACGTTCGCATAGCTCCTCCTGCGCGAGAAGTAGTGCCGCAGAACGATCGCCGCAACGCGGTCGAAAATCGGTCGAATCAGCCGAACCAAACGAATCAACCGGCGAACGTGAATCCGGGCAATCAGGGCAATCCTTCGAACCGGCCAAATCAGCCGCCGCCGGTGCAAAACAACCCGAATCGCCCGGCAACCGTCACCAACGATACGATTCGCCAGGACAACCCTCGCCAGAATGACAACGAGCGGAACAACGACCGAAACAACGGTCGGAACAATCCGAACTCGCGCGCTAACAACGACCGGCCGCCATCGGCACGTCAACCGGCGACTCCGCCGGTCAACCCGCAGCTGGATCAAAAGCACCAGCAGGAACTCGATAACTTGCGCCAGCAGCAGGATCGTGAACGGCAGAGAGTCGAGCAACAGCAGGTGCAGCAGCAACAGAAGATCCAGGAACAGCAAAATCGGCAACGCGATCAGCAAAACGCTGAGCGTGCCCGGCAGCAGACACAAGAGCGCCAGCAGAAACAGCTGCAGCAATTGGAACAACGCCACGATCAGCAGCAACAAAAGCTCGAGCAGAAACAACAGAAGGAAGACCAGAAGCCTCGGCAGGAGAATAAACCTCCGAAGCCACAAAAAGAGCCGAAGAACGAGCCGAAGAACAACGACAAACCGCCTCACCGCTAACGCGAGGCAACCGTGTAAGAGAAGGGCGCACCGAGTTGATCGGTGCGCCCTTTGCACTTCAACTCCCCAAACGCGGGTTTCGGCGTTGCGCTGCCTGCTGTGCTATCTTGAAAACTCTTATGGCCGCTAGTCCGCTTCCAGCCATGGAATTCCGACGCGCACTTGGGCATTTCGCCACGGGCGTGACCGTGATTACCGTCGAGCGCGAGCCTGGTCAGGTGCACGGGATGACCGCCAATTCGTTCGCCTCGGTTTCACTCGATCCTCCCCTTGTTTCCGTTTGCGTGGATCATCGCGCGCGAACTCTGCCGCTGCTTAAAGAAAAACAGCGCTTTGGCGTCAACGTGCTGAAGCAAGATCAACAGGCTTTCTCGGAATTCTTTGCGCAGATCGAACAGAGCAGCGAAGTGCTGCAGCGTATCGGCATTTCCTTTCGATGGACGGAGGACAGAATCCCGCTCATTGAAGATGTGCTTTGCCAGCTTTCCTGCAAGGTTTCGAGCCTGCACGTCGCGGGCGATCACGCGATTGTGATTGCTGAAGTGGAATCGGCGAAATTGTTCGAAGGCGAGCCGTTGCTTTTCTACCGTGGGCGGTACCACAGCATGCTGGAGCGCAAGTAGCCGCCTCGATTTAGTCTCGATTAGTGTAGACCGCTGATCGGGTCCCTCTTCACGCCATACTGCGCGCCCCAACGATCCGTCATTTCGTTGCGAATCTCCCACAACTCCGGAAAGAACTTGTGGCGCATACCGTCTTCCAGAATCTCCACCGGTCGGCCTTTCAGCGACTTCGACCCAAAGCCAATCGTGCGGTGAATCAATTGCATATGCTCGTACCGGAATTTCTGGAAAAGTTCATCGAATTCCGCGAGCGATTCGGCTACGACATAAGCCGGGCCGTGATCATATTTCGAATCGTAAATCTGCTCGACGGTTAGCCCATGTTTTTTGAGGTAGTGCTCCACAAACGAATTCCAGATGGGCTGGTACATTTTGAGTAGCACGCGAAATCCGGGGGATTCCTGCCCGCTCCCGTTGCCGAGCCGTTGCCGGATGTCCTGATATTCCTTGGGCGACATCGTTTCCAGTAGCGCGATCTGTTCGATCATCAGTTTCTGCGTCGCGTGCACGCGACGAAACAGCGTCAGCACGCGATTTGTATTCTCTTGCTGAAGATAATCGTCTATGTCGAGCAGCGTGTACGCAATCAGCTTCATCCACAATTCTTCGACCTGATGAACGATCTGGAATTGCATTTCGTCGCGATTGCACAGTTCGGAAAAATCGGACTGACACGACAGCAACGCCTTCGTGTTCAGATATTGTTCATAGTCGAGTGTGCCATCGCCATTCATCATTGCGTAGAACTGCTCGCGATTCACGGGTTCCCTCCCAGATTTTGCGGGTGCACGCACTATCGTATGGACATTTAAGGGTAGCGCATGGAAACGAAAGTGGCGAGCGGCGTCAGTGGCGTCAGTGGAATAGGTGCAAGGAAGCGATGGACAAACGAACAGTGGCTGCCGAGTCGCATTGATGCCGTTTCTTGCACATCCCGCTATCGCAGATGAAGCGGGAAGTAAATTCGGGATTATGATGAAGACATCTGCGTCTCACAAAACGGAGGGACACATCATGAAACACATACGGGTGGCGCAAGGACTTTTCCTGGCTGCGTTTTGTCTGGTTTTGCCGCGCGGAGCGGCGGCCCAAGACCGAGCGTGGAACGATTGCGCGCGGCGTGCCGCCGTCTCAGCGGGAGTGTCAGAATCCGCAATTCAAATCAGGGCGGAAGACGATGACCGGCGGAGCGACACGTTTATCTTGAGCTGGGAAGTGCGAGGCGACGATCGTCGACGGCAGCGCGGCTATTGCGAATTAAGCCGCAACGGCAAACGGATTGTCCGGTTCGAAACCACTCCTTATCGAAGGGGCGGTGGGGAGGGTGGAGAACGCGAGAATACGCCACCCTTTACAGGTTCGTACGCGCGCGTGAAAGTGGATACCGACGGAAGAGGCTACTTTTCGAGCCGTGCGTTTAGAAGCGATCGGCTCGACAGGGGATATGTGGACACTCGCGACCAGACGTCGGTGACTTTGCGCGGGCGAAACGGATTTCACGTCACCTTTTATGGCGAGGTGATTGACTCGGACGGCCGAAGCGAACTGACGCTACGTATCACCTCCAGCGATCGTGGAGATGCTCGCGGGCGCGCGTCCATTCGGCTGAACCAGGACCGCAACGAGGTGGAGTCGATCAGCTTGAACGGCCGTATGGCCGACGGCGGTGAGATGAAGGCGGAGTTCAACCGAAACCAGCACTAGCGCGGCTTGGAACTTCATAAGGGCTCTTGGGCCATTCCAACTGGATGGCTCGAGAGCCCTTGTGTTTTCATGCGCAAAGCGCGCCGGTTCTGTTCTCTACGGTGCGGCGACGCGCGGGTGGTTGCTGTAGACGGTTTTTCCGCCCGATTTCGCTATTTCGAAAATCGCAGAACCGAGCGCGTCGAGTTTTGCCTTGCCGGATGAATCGTACACGACGAAGAAGACGCGGCCCGGGCTTTGCCACAGTTTCCGGAACGATGAGTTGTCTTCGAATACGGCGGGCGAGTCCGGGAAAAGAGAGCCGTACCAAAGATTGTCTGTCCGGGCGTTCAGCATGTGGAGTTGTTTGCCGGTGTAAAAATTAATGCTGGATGCCTGCGAGTGCGTGCCGTCGATGATGATTGTGTCGCCGGGACGAAATTCACGATTGATGGCGAGGGCCAGTGGCTTGGACCCGAGCGTCGGGTAAAACGTTCCGAGCGCCAGATGAACCGCGAACAGGAACACGACCATCATTGACGGCAC
>Ga0247694_1000066_pt1 | contig 43580 bp, 70 predicted proteins | sample CNK35_metaG_FD_182736 | JGI IMG/M metagenome (GOLD analysis project Ga0247694, IMG submission 182736) | Soil microbial communities from Purdue University Martell Research Forest, Indiana, United States - CNK35 | ecosystem: Environmental > Terrestrial > Soil > Temperate forest > Bulk soil...
TCTATAATTGCACTTAGCATAGGGTGAGATTGCTCGAATTTACTTGGTAACTTTTTCATACAATTTTTTTTATTAAGAGGGTAGGTTTCCCCACCCCCTTAGCTCTTAGTTTCTTCTGCTTTCTCCTTTCTAGTTAACCCCTACTTTCTCAATCCCTGCCATATCCATTGCAATGTTCATTGCATCGCGTTTCATTCTATCACCCAATCCAAACCAAGCACCACTCAATCGGTTATCCTGTGTTCTCCCCTTCTCATGATCGACATAATAAGTAACCCCATTAACAGCACCCCACAAGGTACCCTTAGCCGTATCCAGATCGCTACCAGGAGAATTAACCATTGCTTCCAAGATAGCCTTTCCTACTCGATTCAGGCTATCTTCAGTTGTGTTATCTGAAGTAGTAACAATTTGATCTAACAAGGAAGTAGCAGGGCTAGAATCCTTCACAATCTGTTCAATCAGACTTTCCCCACCCAACAGCCTAGAAAGAAATTCAATCCTTCCTGCTTCGTCTACGTGTACTTGAGATAGCTTACGGCTAATCTCATTAGTAGCCCTAACCGATTCAATTGCCATTCCCATAACCTGTTTCGCTTCCTTAGCTACTTCAGCCGTCCACTTTTTGCTATGCTTCATTCTAAACTCAGAAGCACCTTTATAATCTTCACCCAATGCCATAGATAAGGTATTCCAGCAAACAACCCTTACCTGTGTAGGCTTTCCGATTGTCCGCAAGCTACCATCATGCGATGAAGCCAATAGCATATAACCTTTAACTGTATCTACTGTTCCATTTACCCCAATGTTTTTAGTAGATCCGCCATTAAGTTTAGCAAGAGCAAAAATCTTCTTTCCCCCTTCAATTGCTCCTACTGTTTCCATACTTGCGTGCCCCGCTTCGCAATAATCCTTGAAGAAATTAACAATCTCTACGTTCTGCAAGGGGTGATACCGATTAGTAGCAATCTGGAAAACTTCGTCTGTATCATTACGAACAATCGCTTTAAATCCCGTAAGTGGGTCTACAACCAATCCTGTACCATCAGCACTTCGCATGGCTAAGGCCCTACGTTGTACCTTCCAATCCATCTTAGCTGCTTTTAACATTTCTTCCCCTGTAGCTGTAGGGAGAACATTAACCCCTAATCCATGCCATGGGGTTTCACCCTTCCATGCGATCATTCCGTTTTCAATTTTATGTGCCATATCTTTCTAGGTTCCTTTTCTTTCTGGTTACTGCCAGATCAGTTTAGTTTGTATAAGTTACTAACTTACAAACCTAGAATAGCAGGATTAGATTAGGTTGTCAATAGGTTTTAGAAAAATTTTGAAAATTATTTTATCCTGTAATTTTTACCTGTAAACCTAAAAAATCCCCTATCCAGGTTCTATTATTGGTTAAGATCTGGATAGGGGCTATAACAGCCTAACGAATATCGGTAGAAGGCCCGTACCGTCTAGATTATGTAAATCTAGAATCTATAAACCTATTACGCCTGTACTGTTTCCTACTTTGTTTAAGGAAATAGTTCCTATAGTCAATTGACCCAAAGAACAGTGCTTGCAACTGTTAACAGTACAGGCGGAATAAGTCTACGCTACTTTATCTGCAAACTGAAAATATGTTGGATGAAACGCATTACCCTTCACCCAAGTTAATTTAATCTCTTGGACAAGGATAGAACAATCTCCAACAGCATTAGCTTTTAACCAATTCTTTGCATCTACTTGATTTTGAAAAGGTATCATCACTTCACCACCCACATAACAATAATATCTCTAAGAAACCATCCCGTTACAAACCAAAAGATAACCGATGTTGTTGTATGTTCGTATTTCATAAACTAACAATACCATAACCTTTTGGATATTGCAATACTTTTTGAAGTACTAAGGTTACTTTTTATTTCATCTATGCCTACTTCTCATAACAATAGGCATAGTGAAGGGTCTACCGTCCAACAATAGACCCTTGCAACCTTTTACAGCCTAACCTACTTATGCTTCCTGTAAAGCAACTTCACCAGCAGGTGCAGCAGCAGTAGCCTTAGCCTTTTTCGGTACTTTCGGTTTAGGTGCCATTTCAGTAGGCAAAGTAAAACTCAACGTACCCTTCTCAATCTTTGCCTCAAATGAATGCGTACCAGCAGATTTGAAATCATATCCAATCGCATCCAGCTTAAACAGGCTTGCAGCAGAGATATATCGAGTACCAATCTTCTCACTCAATCCAACAGGGAAACAGGCTTCCTTTGTAACTCCCTTGGGCAACTTGTCCAGGTTAACAGGAGTAAACGCCATTGTCCTAGATTCCTGATCCCATCCAATAACCGTAGCAGTAAAGTTTTCAAATACCTTACCAGCAGAATTAGAAAACCCAATCTGCCCGTTTTCACGTACACTTACAGAAAGAGTACCCACCTTACCCCTAGGGGAAACAGGCAGTGTATTACGTCCGATAATTAGCAAACTCATGATTTTATTGTCCTTTTCTTTTGTTAAGTAAATTTTACCACTATTTTCATCATAACCAGCATCAGGAACAATTTTCAATGCTCCTGATTCTAGCCATCCCTTCAAACCAACAGCAGAACCTTTTTCCGATTGTCCAGTAACAGGGGTGATAGGTTCAGGTGTCTGATTTCTGTTCCCCACCCCTGCTACCTCTACTTTCTCTTCAATCTCTTCTACCTTTTTTACTTTACTACGTTTCCTTCGATTGTCAATATCTTTTGTGACGTTTTCAGAAATTATTTTATCCTTGCTTGCTTGCACCTGCTTACCTTGCCTACTTGCTTTCGTCATGAATCGAGCAACATGCTTATCTTCATGGCAAGGGCAACCACAAACCGTAATAGGCCCTCCTGGTTCCCCATGATTGCCATGAGTGCAAGCATTACAAAGATTAGGTTTAGTAATCTCTACGATATGTGGTTTTGAGGGGATAGGGTGGGTTAAGGTTTGGAAACTCATAGTTTTATAGCTTCCCCATTCTTAACTTTTTCTGTATCATCTTTAATTGAATGAATATACTTAGTTAAACTAGCAGATAGACTTTGTGCTTCTGCTATTGTCATATTTAATTGAAAATGTAATCTATCATCATTATTATCATCATCAACATTCAAAAGTAGATGGATAGGGTGTTCTGCACCAAAAGGTAATCGTGTACAAGATGTTGTAATACTTGCTGCTACTAAATTCTTGTAGTAAGATCGTTTAGAAAATTTAGTACTTACTAGCATTTGTTTTCCCTTCTGAAACCATCCTACCTGCTTCGTATTCAGTTGTCAATAGGTTTTCTAAACCTTTACTAACTTTTACAATCTTTACAAATCTAAGTAATTTTTACAGATATACTTTCATGTATGGGTTGCCCTGGGTAATCTATATACCAAGGTCTAATAGTAAAGTCTACACCATTAGGAATTTCTATTCCATTTAACCCATTAAGTAAACTACCCCTACATCTAATACTTCTTTCTCCTACATATGCAAGAAAATAAACATCATAACCGTTTCTTAGCTCTCGTAAAATTGCTCTTGCCTCTATTGTCATTTCTTCTTATCCTTCTTCCAGTTAACTTTACTATTTTTATCATTCTCCCTAGTATTATCTTGAAATATCATCCTAGCTGTTTCATCCCTAGTTTTATCACTTACATTAGCATAAACAATAGTACTATTAATATTCCTATGCCCTAGCCAGTCCTTAATCTGTACTAACGGTACCCCCTTATCAACCATTTCTACTGCTATAGAATGACGTAATACATGAAAATGTTGTTTATCCTTCGCAATAGGTGGATTACTTAATCTTCTAGTATAATCTTTAAATATATTATCTAATTGTTTCCTGCCTATCCCCATTTCCGTATTTTCATTAATAACCGTCCGTCTACTTACAAACAAAGGCCCAGGTTGATTCCCCCTAATCGCTATCCACAATTTCAAAGCCTTACTACCTTCATCAGAAACCAGATATGAATTACTAATACCCCCTTTAACCCTTGTGATATATAATCTTTTCTCTAATTGTTTATAATCAGAAAGTTTAAGTAATCCTACCTCTGTAGCACGTAAACCATGATTATATGCTATTAACAATATTGTATAATCTCTGATTGAATGAGGTTTTACAGATTGCAACAATCTTTCTATATCAGGTTTAGATAGATATTTAATAGTTTCATGTCTGGTTACTGGTTTAGGTGATGGCATTTTATCTTAGGTTAATATATTTCCTTGAATCTCTTCCATATACTTACTTTGTGCCTCTAAACTATTCTTCATACTAGTTAGTGTAATCTGCATCATTGCCTGTTGTTCTCTTGGCATTTGTTCAATAGCCTTTTCCATTTGCTCGTATTGCACTTTACACTTATCATAATATTCTGATGCATCTTCTAAGCACTTAGCAGTACATTTATGGCCTAAATCCTGTTCAGGCACATTCAGTGTCATAACCTGTAGATAACGTAAATACTCTTCAGGATTAATAATTAATACTGAAGCTATATATCCTTCATAACACTTTTCATTCATTTCCTTTTCTAGTGCCTCTACAGAATTAGTCTTAATAAAGTAGTACGGTGGTAGTTTATTTTTGTGTAGATCAATCATATTTATTTTACCTTTTTCCTATAACCCTTTCCCTCTATACCATTTAATTATCTTATCTGCTTCACCTTTTGTAAGTTGCCCCATATCTGTTATCTTTCGTTCAATCAAGATAACACAAGTAATATCATAGAAACGCTGTAAAGGTGTACGGTTTAATTCTCTTAACCTATCTACTTCTGACCTCTGATGTGCTGTTGATTTTTCATTCTGCCATTGTTGGTTTATAAGTTGTACCATAATAACAATGCTCCTGGTGTTGAAAGGTGGGGGCTAAGGATTCTTTATCAACCATAGCCCCAAGTAAAATTACATCACTTATACTTTTCTAGTTACCCTTTTTAGGTTCTATCCCAATCATATTTAGCGATAGTTCCCTTTCCCTTTGAAAGGTTAACCCCCTTTTCTATTCCTTCACTAGTTAAATATTCCATCCCTTTTTCTAGTTTCTTTAACCATTTTCTCATACGCCCATATTTTCGATGATACAAACGCATTTTTAGTTTATTCTTTTCTTTCCATTCTTTTTGTTTATTTAGATCCTTCCAAGCCATTTATTTTATCTCTAACCCTTTTTGCCTCAAATAAACAAGTACCACCCCACATAATAGCCGCTGCGTCATCATCCCCATCATCAGGAATCAAACCATTTAACTTTTGAATATACAACATTGCATGGTGGATAACATGTTCTGCACGTGAGATAACCCATTCTGTACTGTTTAATGCTTCTGGATTAACTAATGCGTTCCAAGTTTTATCTTTATGTTTAGTTTCCCCTAAATCAAATCGGTTAGCAAGAGCATCTAGTGCAGATTTAGGGATTAGACCATATCTAGGCTTGACAGAAGAATTAGCTACACCAAAATCCTGTAATTCTTCTATAGAGTGATCTCGTTTAAACTCAGCATTCATTTTAATTATTCCTTCGTCCCCCCAAACATATTGTAACTACCCTCTTCAATCAAGTTAATCTCTTCAATTTCAAAACATTCTGCTACAGTTACCTTACCTGTTTTGAAATTCTTTTCAACTAACAAAACTGCTTTTGCAGGATTTCTAGCAATAATATTATATTGAAATTTCTGCCCATTAGCATTATCTACTGATAAAGTAGTACCCATTGCAGTAGCTACATTAAAATTAACAATTCCACGTACATGATACAAAAATAGTTTCTTCATTTTATTTTCCCTCAATCTCCTTTACACTTTCTTCTGTACTTGCCAAATCTGTCATAATATCCAAACACTTTTTAATATCAGCTTTACTATAAGTAGGTGGTTTCAAAATCTTACCATCTTCTTCTCTTCTATGTACTGTTCCATCTTCCCAAACTTTTGTCATGTTAGACCGATGTACTTCATTAAATAACATTTCCGCATCTAAACCATAGGTAACAGCAGCACCATATACAACATAGAGTAAGTCTGCTATTGCATCAGCTATTTCTACTAAGTCTGCACTTGTATCATTTGTTTTTCTAGCACTAAAATCATTATGAATATAATAACCACTAGCCAATACAAACTCTACAAATTCTTCTTTGATTAAATTGATACGAAGTTCTTTATCTTTATCTTCAACAATTGTAGGTTTAGTATTTATCGTTAAACCAAACTTATGATGAAACTCGATTAAATCATCTTGTGGGTTTTTATAATTCAACCTATCAATCTCTCTAGTAACTTTATTTAATTGAAGTTCTAACAATCTTTGTTCTACCGTTAACGAGTGGGTTACTTCATCCTGTGATAAAACATGTATCCTTCTATTCTCTTCTGATGGCAGAAATAAACTATCCCACCATCTACCTAAGTCACTTAGAAAAGTACTTTTATATCTTCCGTATTTTGGATCATCTTGCATAATTTATTTACCCTATTTCCTTCATCCCTTCTGGATTCTTGTCCTTATCCCAACTTTGCCAATTCCTACCTCTAGAATACTCTACTCCAATTACTAACCCATTAGGCCCTGTTGCAGCATTTACTAATTTGATACAGGGTTTATTCATTTCTTCTAAAATAACAGGAATTACCCTTTCTACGTCTACTGTCTTTAAAAGAAAGAATAATGAATCATGAATAGATAATCTAAATGGAAAGTAACCTAAATCTAACTCTTCTTCACACCTTTTTAATACCCTAAACAACTCTTCCTTAATCATTCCAAATGCACAACCCTGTACCCTAAAAGCACTTGGTAATCTAGCTTCCTGCCCTTCCCTTTCTACCCACTTATTTTGTACCTTGTTCCAGGTATAGTTAAAAACATCAAAGAACCATTGAATAAAGCCAAACTCATTTATCAAATAGGTTTGCTTATGGGCAATGGTTTTAATTTCCTTCTTCCACCCATCCACAATAGGAAACAAATCAGCAATTGTCTTTTGGTAATCTTCTGCTGCTGCTACGTCTTTCATTGCCCTACGATTCTGCCAGTATAACTTTTTAGGCCCTAGACCTAATTGATTTCCTAACACAGTAGGTTTAGCACATTGCTGTCTAAGATCAATCCCTCTATCTCCACCCTTTTGTTTTTCTTCTTTACATCTTTTCTTAATCCATTTAGATCTTTCTAATATTTCCCCATCCGACATACTCATTTCTATCGGTTTGCCCCACTCTTTAGGCATGATGTAAGAAGTAAATATAGAATGTGGGTCTAATTGGCTAAATCGAATATAATCTTTATCATTAGCACAATAACCCATTGTAGCTACGTGAAAAGATTTCTTATCAACTTCAATCCATTCCCAACCTTCAGGTGCTTCAATAATTCGTCTAAATAATTGCCCTGTTTCAGTATGCTTACTTACATTCAGTACATTAGGTCTACGGCTATCTATTTGCCCTGATGCTGCTGTAAAACCCCAAGTAGTATGTACACAACCATCTCTAGGAGAAGGAATCCAATTAGGCACATAATTGTTAATGTTTGTAGAGAGTGATCGTATCTCGAGATTAATTTGTAAAACTTCATCACCAGTTTTTTCAAATAACTCCTCAATTGAATCTTTCCTGGTTGTTTCTTTTCCCTCATGATCTTTCGGTACAACATACTTCTCAGCTAACTTTTTTAATTCCTTATCCTTCTTACCATCTTCTGTTCTTAGTTCACTTGTGGCATATTCTTTTAGTAATGCTTCACGCTTCCAATTAATATACCTACTTAATTGTTCCTTACTAGCCTTAAATGGTAATAAATTACACCACCTTTCTACTTCTGTTTCTTCCCCCGTCTTTCTATCCAATGTTCTAAATCTTCTATAAACCAATCCATACTTACGCTGAATGAACCTGTTAAATGGTATAATTGTTTTACCTTGATTCTGTAACTTTTTACCTGCATCAAGATAGATTCCTCTTCCTTCTCCAATTGCACTAGGTTCTCTGACATATCCATAATCTAGATAATCAAACTCCTTATTAGTTTCTGTGTCTCTTACTCTGAGTTTACGTTTAGGGGTTATATTCTTAATTTCATCAGGGATATTTTCTTGTAAGAAATTATCCTTTTCTTCTTTAATTAGCCCTAACTTTTCTCTTAACTCTATCCTCTTTTCATCATTAACAGGTAAGCCTAATTTACTTGCATTATATAAAATCGGATGAAGTTTGAAAACCTGATTATAATAACCTTTCCAGGTATCTGTAGCCTTCATTAACGGTACAAGCCATTCTAATATAAAGTGAATAGAGCATACATCAGCACCCCCATATAACTCCATATTAGTCCCATATAGATGTTTCCAGGGAAAAGGAAATCCCGCTAAACTAGCTACAGCCTGTAATCCTCTAGGTAGCATAGGCTGCCATTGCTTAAACATCCACATAGAATCATGTATTTTTGATTCATCTAATTTAATTCCATTTGCTTCTAGGATAGGATTATCAAAATTCCATGTATTATGATTTGCTTTTAAATTATCTAAAGATAAAATCTTATTAGCAATTTCTTTATATTCTCCATCAAACCTAGGAAACACAACAGCATTAAACTTATCAGTAGCAAATTGTATTTGTGTAATACTGGCTGATGTTAAATCGTGTCTAGTATCTTCTGGAGTAAAAATAGATTCTGCTGTTTCAATATCATATGAAAGGATAAGTTTAGGCGAATCTTTAAGTTTATAATAGAAAGATTGTGCTCCATCATAACCTACTGTAATATAGTTAAATTTGTATTCTTGGAAAGAGTAGGGCATTTAGGGGCACTTTTCAAAATCAAATTCTAATTGATTGGGATAAACTAACATTTTTCTCATACTTCCAATATTATAATTACATCTATCAGAATGCCCTTTACCCATAGCACATTCAGGGCAACAAAACATTGAATATCCTATACTACTAGCAACACAAGAAAATCTATCACATTCAGGATTTTTACAAGCAAAGTATTCTAATGTAGAATAACTTATAGGTGGTCCAGGTTGAGCATATGCTAAGTATCTTTTTAACATTAGGATCAAAGTCATTATTAAGACCATCTTTAAAAGGGTACATCGTCATCCTGTTCTTTTCCAATCTCATAAGCATACTCACTACTCTTATAATTTTCTGGTATCCTAACTTTATTAGTAATAAACTTAATCAATCCTTCCCCTCTTGCCATTCTAACCCCCTTTTTAATATCTTCCACTAACAAAGGTGTTAGATACTCCTTTCCACGTTTAATAAAACTTGGGTGTAGTGACGGAATAACTATAGGATTCCATTCTCCTGTACTATCTGCTTCTCTAGCCCTTCTATATGGAAAAGGATAGCCTCTAACATCTAGTACAGATAAATTTTCTTCCTGTGTAAGATACCTAAATGCAATATTCCCTAAAGCAATAATAACTTTAGGTTTATACTGGTTAATAACATTAATAAAATGAGTAGCATAACAATAATTCTTAGCCCCTTCTTCGTACCATTGCCCACTTAATTTATTATTCGGTGGTTGACATGCTATTATGTTCCAATATAGAAAATCTTCTCTAGTAAATCCTGCTAGTTCAATAGATTGTTTTAATTTACTTCCTGCTTGGGCGAAAGGTCGGAAAGGTAAACCATCTATAGATTCCTCATGGCCTAATGCTTCTCCTACAAATAGTAAAGGAATACGGAACTTACCATCAGGCTTAGAAAATGAATTTCCTATTTTATATAAAGAGCATTTAGAGCATTCAGAGGGTTTTAACATAATTTTATCTACTGTACCCCAATCTGTTCATTTCCCTCCAAATGTACCCAAAGTTTAAAGTAATCCCCTTTAATTGTATAACAAGTTATACTTTCTAGTGTAACTTGAAAATACTGTTGGCATACTATATTTAACTCTTGCGTTATATCAATTACATATTGTTGTCCTGGTTCCCCCATCCCTGTAAGAGTAAATTGCATAGCTCCACAACTAGGGCACCTACTTTCCATTACAAAGACTGATCTACAAAATTCACATATCTTAATAGGATTTAAAGGGTCTTTTGTAGATAACATATGTAAAATAGGCACATTTACAAAAAATTTCTGTTGTAACCAAAACTTCAATACATAATTCTCTGCAATCTCGATAACATCCTTTTCATCACACTTATTACTAAATGAAAGTACAATCTTCTTAACTTCAAATCCCATAGGTGCAGGGAGCGCATTAGCCATTTCCATATTAGTATCTATGATCGTTCTAGTTCCTGTAGACCATAGATTAGGTACACCAATTGGATTAGCAAATAACTTAACCATTTGCGGAAAGGTGCCTTTTGTTGGGATTTCAATAGAATCCCATAACCTACCTGTTCGTAACTGGACATGATTAAGCATTTGGTTTAGCTGGTACAGGATATGCCCTACAAGTACAATCTTCTCTAACCCCTGTTATTCTATACTTACAATCAGAAGCATGAGGAAATTCAAAATAAGGAATAGGTGGAGGATTTAGTACTTGATCCATAACTTTATCTCCCTTTTCTGCATAAGGAATTAAGAGAGCATCTAACATCTTATTTCTTTCTTGTCTTTCTTTTTTATCTTCATCATTTTCAATATCTTTTGTTTTGATATAATCAAATCTTTCTTTTTCTAAATCCATTCCCTCTTCTAATTTTAACCATAATTCACATAACAGCATTACCGTTAGAGTAGTACCTAAAGATACTGTTGTTTGTAATGAATCTGAATTTTTACCAACTAAAATAAGTTTATTGTAACTTGCTTTACTTTCTTCTGAAATTTTTTCTATTTCTTGTTTAGTCATATATTATATCCATTCCAGTATCTCACTACTAATATTAGTCCTACTATCAATCAATCTTTTATTCCCTACAACAAACAACCCTTCCGGTGTTCTACATCTACTTAATGCCACATATGACATACTTGGTTCACCAAAAAACGCATGTGAATAATCAATCTGTACCCTATCTAAACTCAACCCTTGTGTCTTATGAACAGTAGCCGCATACGCAAGTCTGATAGGTGTATAACTTATCTCCCCTATAACCCATTTTTCTTCATTAAAGTTATAATAAGGCCTTGTAGGATTTTGCCTACACATATTCGTTAAATCTCTTAAATAACTCCTATAACCCGTATCAGGATGAACACTATCAGGTAACGTTAGCTTATACTTCTCAATCCAAGTATCTCTACTCATAACAGTTACTTCAGGCATAGTACAACCTTCTGGTGTCTCTTTAGTATAATTACACCTTGTAACTTTTCTTACCTTAACTAAATTTCCCTCTTCCTTTAATTCTCCAGGTTGTTTATATGATTGGTCTTTCGGAACTAACTTTACCATTGCAAAACCAGTAGAAATATCACAATCTTCTATCCACCCACAACTACCATTACCATATGAGAATTGTGGTGCATCATTCGCCAATATCATTACATAAGCACCTTTAGCAACAACCCTACTATCTGGAATCTGTTTCCATTCTCCTAACTGTCTACCCCACCTGAAGGATGTAAAACACCACTCTTTAGCACCTTTACTAATAAGTTCGTCAAGCCTAACTTTATTAATCGAATCAACCAACTTATTGATAGGTACAATAGTAGTTCCATCAAAGTGACTATCAAGAGTAGGGTACAGGGTAACAGCATCCATTTGACAGAGGTAATCAGCCGCTTTACTGCCATCCCCGCATCTAGCAGCATTAAGCATATCGAGATATGTAGCATTATCTTGACGCCAAACCTTTTCTAATTTAGTAATTGTAAAATTCTTCCAACATCGAGCATGAAACGCAAATTCAGCTTTCACAGGTGGAAGTTGACAAAAATCCCCTACAACAATAATAGATAACCCTCCATGATTAGATACTTCTGCTTGTTCATTTACTTCATATGTTGCATCATGTATTAAGTCGAGTTGTTCCGAATCCATCATAGATACTTCATCTACAATTAGGGTTTTACCTTTACGAAATATACGTTTCAGTGCGGAGTGTAGACCCCTAGAAGCAAATTTATCTTTAAGAGAGTTTGTATCAAAATACCCTAATTCACTATTAAGAGTTGTTACAGTGTCCCCTGTTCCACCAGATAAGTTAATAGCTGCTATTCCTGTTGTAGCAGTTAAGACCCCATAATTCTTAATCCCTCTTGCGCGGAAATCTCTAATACGATTACGGATAAGGGTAGTTTTCCCTGTACCTGCTGCCCCGGTTATGAACTCAAGATTAGGTATTGGCATTAGGCTTTAACCCTTACAGCTTCTACTAAATCTTCATGATTCATCCCATAAAAACTTTTTCCATTTTCTAACCAAGTCATAAAAACAGGTGAGGTTGCATTAGCTGGTATAATCCCAGTAGTTATAAACCCAATCCAAATAACTTGTTCTTTTCTTGTCTGAGGCACAACATATTTACCTTTACTAACAACAATAGCCGTTCTACCATCAAAAGTTTTCCAAGTACCAAGGAAGTTCATTTCCTTAGATTGAATAGGATGGGTAGGATTACTTGCACCAGTAGAAGGCAAACTAGTTAATACTATTTCTGCTTTTGGTGGAATAAACCTAACACCTAACTTTAATTCTTTAATATCTAAAAAAGTAACAATAACTCCATGTATTGTATCTTCTATCTTCTGATCCCTTGCTTGCATATGGTCTGCAATTATTGACGCCAATTCTCTAATCCATACTTTTTCTTGATCCACTTTTAGCACCATTTCACCTTTCTTTCCCTTCAAAAGAAAATAAAATAATCAGTGGCAACATCGGAGGATAATTAATAGAAGCGATTCAACTAATTAAAGACATTACCACTGATTCTAGTTTTTAACAGTAGGGATTTCTACATCTAGCCCCTACGCATATACCCATCATCTACCTTTCGATAAGTTCCTGGAAACACCTTAAACATCTACATTTCTTACTTGCCATAGTTAAAATAAAATGACCACATTCTCCTTTTACAAAAGCAGGATAGCCTTTATGTTTAGGTCTAATGATTTCAATTATTTTAACTAACGGCTAATCTTTCATATAGATTAACTCACTAATACTATTCTTCTAGCAATAGTTCCATGTCCCCATCACTACCCTTTGCCTGTTCCGCTGCAACCTGCTGTACTTCGTCTACGTTCATAAGCAAAGGCATTTCCGTTACCTTCCCTGCCCCTGCCCCACCAGTAGCCTTAACTCTCTCTGTAGGTTGTTCACCCTTTCCATACCAGTGTACAACCTTTAACTGTGCCCTAATCTCTTCTACTGTTCCATCCTTATGTTTATATTCCACAATATGCATATGGCTTCCTTCTTTATCAGTAGGAAACGCAGTCATACTATTATAAACATTCTTACCTAGAATCTTACTATACCCTTGCCAATCTAGCTCAACCTTTGCAATAGGCTCTTTCTTAATTGCTAGGCACAACAATTTAGCAATCTCGTAATCGCTTGCTTCAGGTGGCAACTTATACCCAAGTTTAACAATCAATCCTGCCCCTGTTGAGATATTCTTACCCCTTCCAATAATCGTATTAACATATGGAAAAACCGTAAGATTGTTAATTGTCTTATCATCAGAAACAATCTTAGCTTCCATAGAAATAGAATAATAAGAATTTTCATCATCCATTTCTTTTTCTTTATCTCTAGGCTTCAAGGTTACAGCTTCCTTAGCTAGAAATAGTTTAATATCTTGTGGCCCTGCTGCTGGTGGTGCAGAGAATGCCCAAGCATCTTCACTAGCATCTAGTTTAACCTTCTTACCAGTAGGCAAACCTTTTTCACTAAAAATATCAACTACCCTACCGGAATCTGTTTCCTTAGCCGACTCAGCAGCATCAGAGGTCAGATTACGGGTTTTTGATTTGGTATCAATAACAGCCATTTTTAATTATTCTCCTATGTTCTAATTTTAACTACAAACCTAAATTGTCTACAGAGTCTTTCAATCTCTTAACAGTCTTTCCTAACTGTTCAATATCTTCCCATAATTTATCATCATTACAGATTGCTAGAACTTCTTTTCTAAATTGCTTTACAGATTTAACTGTAGCACATTTATCAGAAATTCTTCTTTTAACAATTCGTAAAGTTTCAATTAAAGGGGAAGTATGGTATCTAATTCTACTTCGTCTACGATACCTTTTTCTAGCAATTGCTTTAAATTTCTTAGAAACTACACCATTCATTTTTCTATTTCTCCCTTCTCCTGTTCCTTATGATACCCTTCTACAATCTTATCCATTTCCTTATAAAACCCATCTAATCCTACCTTATACCCTAATCTCACATATCCTTTAGGAAATGCTTTATAGACTTCAGGCAAGATTTCAGGCATTGCTCTAATTTTCGCTGGATACTCAATTCCTGTATCCTTATCAGGATGCCGAGTAAACCAGCCTACTTTAATTTCTGCTTCAACTTCTTCCCCTTTCGCATTTTTACCTACAATCTTTTCATTCCCTAAATGCCAACAATCCATAAACCAACTAGGGATAATATATGTATTGGCACTACCTGCCCCTTGTGGTCCATAGACTGAATTTTTCTTTTTATCTTCACCCTTACCAGTTAGTGCAGTCCAGATAATAAACTTAACAGGCAAACATGCAAACCCTTGCACAATTACCTTATATAGCTCCTGTTGAACTAATCCATAATGACCCTCTTGTAATCCTCCGATTACATATCCTTCTTCTTCGTATTTGTAAGAATGCTTAAAACCTACCCCCTCTTCCTGTGATCGGATATGATTAAGAAGAAGGGAAGAGATACCTGTTATCCCCTCAATAATGTAAAACCCTATATCTTTCCATTGAGCTACAGTAGTTAAACAGTTATCGTCTTTTTTGAAATAACCTTTTTCTACTTTAGGTCCGCCTTTCCCTTGTGTAGCATCTCTAGGCCAATAACCTTCTGAGAGTTTCCTTACATCCCCCAGTGCTGTTTCGCGGTTAGATATATCAAAGAAATCCACCACCCCTTTTTCAATTAATCCTGATTGTTCAAAAGGTGCTGAATCAGAGGCATTAGAACCTATGATTCGACCTTTTAAACCATATTTCTCATATATGTATTTTGCTAAAAAGTATGTTTGGGTGGTTTTAGTATCTCCTGAATCTGCATAGATTAAGATTGAGTGGGGTTTACTCATGCCTCACCTTTTTTAATTTTTGTACAAAGTAATTTAACTTCATCTAATTCTGTACAGAGGTAGTCAGCCATTTTAACCATAAGATCAGGTTCTTTTAACTCAGGAACATATACAATTAACTTTTTACCCCTACCCTTAGCCCATCCTGCTTCTAAACTAGCAGATACCCCACAAGGCATAACATAAACGTATATTTGACATTCAAACAATGCTGTCATATCTCGATTAAATCCATGTTTAGCAATTGGATTTTGTAAAGCTAATAGATATTCTTCTCTATTCCAATTTTGCCATCCTACATCTATTTCTGACCATGCAAAACCTTTTGATTCTTCCCCTTCAGGTTTTTTATAATCATAAACAGTATGCCCATCCTCTCTTAAAGCCTTAACAACATCAGGTTGATGGTTATTACGCCATGATGATGCTACATAAATTTTCATAGTTTTGTTTATTTCTCCTGTTATTTCCCCAAACTTATCATTACATCAATCTTATCTACTCCCCCTGTTTTAACATGCATTCCCCCTACCCACCATCTGACCCATGTTAACTTAGTCTTACTCCCTATCCCTTTCCCTACCACCCCAAAACCGTCATTAAATGCCCCTGTGAGTGCCGTAGCAGAGTTACTAACGCCTATCGCACCTAAACCAATAAACGCTATACTACTTCCACTAGAAAAAGTATGATTATAGAAATCCTTAGCGAAACCTGTTGTAGTAATTGCTGTAGGGATAGGAGAATGAATATTAGAGGGTGCTGCCTGATATATTTTAGTCCAAGAGTAGAAAGGGTTATCAGAAGATTTAGTTAGTGGAATAGCATATGCAAGAAATCCGCTGCATTTCGGCTGAGTACTTGCAGCACATTCTGCACCAATTAGAATAATTGAATCTGATGGAATTGTAGGAATAGATTGACAGTGAGCATAAGAAAAACTTGCAACTATAGCTATTACAATAAATGCTATAGTTACTAACTCTGCACCTATTTCTAATATTGTATCTAATTTTCTTTTCATTCTTTTCTCACTTAAACATTGCAGAGTTTCTTTCAATCCAATCACTAATCTGTTTCCTACATACCTCAATCTTTATTCCTTTATCAACTCCGATGTTTAACCAGTTTTTCAGATATGCTCCAATCTTGTTCCCCGCTAGTCCACTTGTAGCCATATATTTAGAAAACTTTTCATCAGGTGTAGAGGTTTTAAGATATTGTGATAGGTTCTGTGAGTCTGATTGAGATTTTTGAAATCCAATATCTTTCATTCTGTTAATATAAGAATCTTGTTTCATTTTTCTAGTTTATTATAAAGACTAACTATATTATCCCATTTTTCCATTACATATTGATTCCAAGTAAATAACCCTGGTTCTGGATCTTGTAATAGTTTATTCAATATAAAAACTTGTTTCTTTAATTCCTCTAATATCTCATTCATGATATTACCTTAAAATATTCCTCTTCTGGTTTGTGATGTGGCTCTCGTTTCTTAAACATTCCCCATTCTTCTGATAAAGGATTATTAGCAATATATTCCTTATAGTCATCATTCCCATTATTACATATAGGAAGATAACTACATCTTTGAGGGTAGTAACAGGACTGAGTATTCATTGGAAAACATACCTCTAGGTTATTTGCTGTTACCCCAATATTCTCAATATTTGCATAGATAACATTTTCTATTGCTTCTACTTCCCTAATTCTAGATTCCATTACCTTAGGATTCAAACTTACATCAGGCATACTAATAACATACTTATCAAATACACTACCGTTTCCATCCCAATTCATTGGAGAAATATCACCACTAGCTAATTTCTCCATCCACCCCTTTACTCCCCCTACTTCTGAGTTTTCCCAAACAGGGAACTTTTCCCAACCTTTCCCAAGATACCCATAACCTGATTTATTTTCCGGTTTAGATATTTTATTGCTAACGGAATATTCTATTTCTCCTGCTGTAAATTTCCTGTATCCATACAGAAAAGGGTTGTCTGTTCTCCAATCACCTTTACCCTTTGTCTCTTCCCACTTCTCCCCCTTAACCATATAACAAAACCTTGTAGCTGATGATCTAAGAGAAGTAGATTTAGACAATAACCAAGATTTCAAAACAGTAAGATTCTTACCAAGATAAGGAATAGGATACATTATCTCAGCAATAGATAACATACTTTTTAATTGTTCTGATAATTGCTCTAACCATAAATTCGTAGCATAAACTTCTGTTGAATGCTGTAAAGCTACTTTATATCCTGCCTCTGTTCTCCAATCGAATTTCTTTGTACTTTTAAGGGAGTAATTAATAATATCCCCTGATGCTTTATGAATAAGGATAAGATCAGGTTTTGATTGATAGATATTATTTTCGTTATCTAGAATAGGAAATGTAATTTCTTGTTCAATGGCAAAGATAGTGTAGTGAGTTAAGATTTTAGGCCATTCCAGAAGATACCATAACCTAATTAAGACTTCGATTAAGGCTAATTGTTCCTTTATCTGGAATATTTGCTCCTTATTATATTCTATGTTATCAGTATGCGGAATATCAATACTATCTGAATACCAATTCTTAACAATGAAAATAATTTTATCTAAATCAACTATTCCAGTATGTACCCATGACGAAGCAATTAACTCTACTCCTTGATGCAAACATCCACCAATTTCTAGCGCTACATTTCCTTCAATAGGTACAATTCCTGTTCCATAAATATGATTGTTAAACCATCTACGTCTACCACATTCTTTAAAAGTAGAGGTAGCGGTCTGAGAAGAGTAAAGTTTAAGTTGTTGTGGCATTTTATTTTGTAATTTTACCTAAAACATACCCAAACAAAATTCCAATAAGAAAACATAGAGAAAATGCCGCAATGGTTTCTAACATTACCTAAAGTTCCCTTCTATCCAATACAATCTTATTTCCCTCACTATTAATACTCTTAGCAGCATCCTCTATCAACAATCTAACCGCATGGCTTGCACTTGTAGTTCTATAGAAAGGTACAATAACATTCTCTAGTAAACCGTCAATCTCTTCAGATAGCTCTACTACGAATTTTCTTACTCGTTTCTTTGTTTCACTATCTTTAATTTCCTCACCGCTAACTAACTTTGAAGTATCCATTATTACTCATTCCTTTACTATATTAAAAATCTCTCCAGTTACCCTTGTGTCTCTTGGTCCATATGCACTCTAACAAAGACCTAAGAAACAGTCAAGGAAAATTTACACAAAAATTTTGTTGCTTGTTCCATATTTCCTGGGATAGACTCTACTCTGTGTCTGAAACCCCCTTTGAGCAAAAATGGGCTGCTCTATCTAAGTTTTTAAATGAATGGTATGAAAAACCTGATCTTAATTCTCTACGAATAATCTTATGTGCTTACATTGCTCACTTAGAGTTAACTGACCCACCTATTTACTTGTTTGTTAATGGTGCTCCTGGTTCTGGTAAAACAGAAATTGCTATACGTGCGATTGAATGGCTTAAACATGTGCATTCAATATCTGAATTATCTTCTAACTCTTTTCTATCAGGATTTGGGGAGAAATCAGGAATATTAGATAACTTAAAAGGTGGTCATGGGGTTTTAACTTTTCCTGATTTCAATAATACTATCCTTACTCAAGATCCAATTATGCGTATGCAATTAGTTGGGCAACTTCGTAGAATCTATGATGGTAAGTTTGATAAGAAGGTAGGGAACAAAGCTAAAGTTCTTACATGGAAAGGTAAGGTTAGTTGTATTGCTGCTGTTACTCCTAATATAGAAGAGTTTTGGGCATTAACACGTGATCTAGGAGAAAGATGGTTAACTGTTCAATGGACTAGCCCTGATGCTGATGATTATATCGCCCTAAGAAAGTATGCTACTAAGTCTAGAAGTCAGATAGCTAACAAACCTTTTATCCATGCGGAATACAAGAAACATATATTAGGTTTATTTACAGAGATAGGTGAAGGGGCTACACCAAATCTAGAGATTATTGATTCTCTTGCTTTAATTGTAGAAATTTCTAGAGTTAATGTAATCAGGGAATATGAAAGAGGTAAATATGTTGTTGTAGGTAAGGGACAACAGCAAAGTTTATCTAGAGTAGCTCAAAACTTGGCAGCTATTATAAAAGGGTCTACAGCACTTAGAAATTCTGATAAGATAGAAGATATTGATATACGTTTAGCAATGAAACTTGCATTAGATTCTATTCCACATAAGAGAATGAATCTAATTAAGCATCTTGTTAATTATTATCCTACTCCTTTAACTTCTGGTGATTTACTTAAACTATCTAAAGTATCTAAAGCATCGTATGTTCGTACCCTTGCGGATATAAGAGCATTGGATATTGTTAAGCCAGAGAATAAACAACATTCTCAACAAATAGCACTAACATTAGAAGAATTAACAGAGGGTGAAAACGTAGAAGTAAAGGGAAAAGAAGAGTTGATTGTACTAAAACCAAGTTTTTATAAACTGTTAGAAGAAGCTAATGTGATAAAGTTTATAGAAGAAAATTATTAATTACGTCTGATCGAAAAGTATCTTCGTCAAACCTTCGCTTTTGAAAAAGGGCCTTTTTCAGCACTTTAGGGGTCAAAAAGGGGTCTAAAACACGTTTTTTCAAAGGCGAACATATGGTGCAAATTTGAAATTTAGGTAAATAAACCAAATATCTAAACACACTAAACACAGTAAACGAAAGTAGCTTTCCCCTCTAACTCTCTGATTCCATTCACCAAATATCTGTAATGTCTCATAGTAAAATACCATCTTAGGGATAGATATATATATACCTACCTATAAGATGGTATTTAGTTACAGGACACTTGCAATAGAAACAGCGTAGGAACGATTGCAGAGCAAGAGGGATAGTTAGAGAAGGGAACCAAGGCTAAAGTGTAACGTGCTTCACTCTAGCCCTGGCCCTGATGGCATGTAGTCTACGCTGATGGGGGTAAACCGATTGAGGGTAATTCTATTGATTCTTCAGGCTTTATTTCTGTTTCATGCTTTGTAAGTTCTGTTGTAAGCATTTCTACTACTTTCTTCTTACGTTTAATATGTTGAGTAAATTTCCTTCTAGTAACTGGATTAACTATTACTCCCTCACTTTCATCTAAATCAACATCTTCAATTCCTAATATTTCCATAACTTTATCTACAACAGAATCAAACTGTACCTTAACAGGGTCATTAATAGTTTGCTCTGGTGGTAATGAGACGATTGTAGTATGTTTAGAAATCATTAGAAGCCAAATAACAATCATGTTTATAGAGTTTATATCACTTAACCACTCTTGATGTGATGTTGGATGTGATTCTAAATGGGAAGCAAAATCTTTAGATAGATTAGCTAATGCCTCTTCTTTATTTAGTAAATAAGATATACAAGTATGTCCACAATGAACGCATGTAAGTTTCATATTTTATTATTCCTTATTTTACCTCTGCCCCTGTTGCATCGTCTATTGGCTCATCCTCATTATCATCATCTTCAGGGCCTTCTATAAAATCTTCCACAAGTTTTTCCATATGAGCATCGCCAAAGACTTTACCTGTAGCATTCCAAAATTCAGGAAGAGACTTCATCGTATTTAACAATTTTTCTTTCCCTGCCCCTACAAGTAAACCGTAAACATCCATATTCAACATAGGCCCTAACGTAATAACTTGATCCGCTAAGTTAGCTCCTGTTGTACCGGATTTAATAGAAGTTATAAGTAATCCACCATAGCTTATTAATAGTTTAGTTATAATATCAGGTTCATTTATTGGTTGTTGGGGTTGTTGTTGCATAGGCTGTTCCTGCATTGTTCCATCAGTTATTGGTTGGGGTGCTTGGATTTGTGGTACAAGTTGTGGTCCAGGATTGTTATTAACAAATGGTTGTACATTCGGTCTAGGTCCAGTCATTTGCCTAACCGCTTCCTGTGCTTGTCCTGCTGTAACAGGAATAATAGGTTGCATACCTCTAGCTTGTAGAAGTTGTGAACCTAAACCGATTAAAGGTAATGCTACTTCGGAAACTTTATCAATAATCATTTCAGTTGTGGATTTAGGTTCTGCTATGGAACCTGTATTGCCAAACAAACCGGGGAGAACTTCTTTATAAGCAATAATTTTATCTAAGATAGAATCTGATTCTGGTCTTTTATTCGTTAGTTCCATCACCTGCATTAGAATCTTAGATTGAAATTCCTGTGCCTGTTGTTGTTGTTGCATCATAAATTTCATCATTTCTAATTGCACATTGGCACCATCATTAGAAGCAGGTTTATCTTTAGGAATCAATCCCATGATAGTAGTAATAAGCGTAAGCATCATTTGAGTTTGCTTATTAGGGTCATCCTGCTTCATCTTCTCTAACAATAGTTCTGTTACACCCTTATCATTATTATCTTTCTTTCCGTTTGATAAAACTTCTCTAAGTAAGTTCTGTTGGTCCTTACTCATATCTTTTACCATTTGTAATGCTTTATCACCTTGGGCAGCTACCACCCCTGCTACTTCTGCTGCATTATCCTGTACAACTGCTGGTTGCATCTTTTCTCCCTTATCATTTATAACTCCTGTGTTCTTTAACAATTGTATATATCCAAAGTTTCGTTTATCATTTGTATCTAATTCTTTGTAGTTCAACTTTGGCATACAATCATCAGTAATTGGTATGTTTAAAATAGCTTCTGTGATAGGGCTACTACCTGGACCACCTTTAGCCCCTTCCTTTCTAGCTACCTTTACATCTAGGTCAGTAAGCATAAACTTATACTTACCACCCCCATGATTGTTCTTTATATATCCTATTAATCCACCATCTTCATAAGTTACAGCTTCTTCTGTAAGTACATCTATATAGTTCTTAGCTTCAGGGTCAGATAATTGACGGATGATAACAGGAATCACTCGATAGATATATCCCCCTAATCTATTCCATTGTTCGGGTCTAGTTATTTGCTTTAACCATTCTTCTAGCTCTGGAAAGGAAGTAGTTTTACCTGGAGACTTAGGAAGTTTTCTAGATTCAATTAACTCCTGTGATTTATTATTTACTTCTGTTGTTGTTATCAAGATTGGAGTATTAGTAACAAGTGTTGCTGCTTCATCTTCATGTTGGTTTATTAACTCTTCTATCCCAGTTTCACCTACTGGAAAGGGTGTTGCTACTTGTTTTTGCTTGTTTTGGTCTAGTTTTACAGCCATTTTTTACCCTTTTGTTAAGTTTTCTATCGTTATCCCCTACCCTTCATAAGTAGAGAAAAATTCCGCTATAGAATAGCGTCTGTTCTCAGGTGTTGCAATAGAAATCTACTCACTGATGTAAGATCGTCTCAATCTGTTTACTTCCTGTGTACGTGTCCGCACTTTGGCGATCTCTCCTCCGAGTTGCCTAGGTGCATGGGGGTAAGTGGGGTAGTCCTTACCCTTACTTGCCCCTTATCAATCGTTAGAACATTGTTATTATGAAGGGAAATAATAAACTACAATGAGTACTGCTCCGGTTTCTCCAGTTTCAAAAGCTACAGTCAAGCCAATTCCTACAGTGTCGCCTTATGACATATCAGAATTGGAACTATTCACCAGATACACAAGAGCATCATATAAAGAAGAGTTTGGAGTTGATGCACCGAAGTTTAATCCTGCACTCACCTTTCTACATAATGGAAAGATGGTAACAGCGATTAAGAATTGGTTTGATAGTGATGCTATTGCAAGTCACCCTACGCAATATGGAACGTTCCTAACTGTATCTCAAGGATTGGCAGGTACAAGTAATGCTACGGAACAGATTGCATTGCCACCACTGATAGGGCCTTTTATTTATCTATCAGCAGGGTTAGCGAATGTTGTAAACCTTCCTGATGATGCTCCAGATTATCCTGATTATGAAGTAGAGGATACTGATGCTTATGAGAATGATGATGGGAAACATTTGTATATTAACAAATACTACCTTTCAACAATTCAACAGGCAGAAGAGTTACAACAGCAGATTGGTACAAGTGCTAATCCAGTTGTTGAGTATCAACCTACTGGTGGTCCTGGTCAACTAAGATATGTGTATCCTGCTGATGAAGGGCGTAGGGTTTGGCAGTTTATTGACGTATTGGGGCAAGTGCAAAATGTTGGATTGTTGCTAGTGCAGAAGAATGCTTTCGGTGTAGGTGCCCCTGGTAATTGGGTTAATGATGGATCAGGTAGACTGATTTGGAAAATGTCTATACCTACTGTTGATGGAAGTGCATTGAAGGATACAGCACTGGTGCCTATGCCTTTACGGACGTTAGAGGATACTGAAAGCTTTCTTGAGCCTAGTGTTGCTGGAGGCAATCCGATGATTGCTAATAGTGCAAGTCTTACTACCAAGTAATTAAGTAATCCATACTTACATAATTTACAAATTAGATAAAGACTTAGAGGCACTGTTAGATCATGGGATTTATCATAGGGGGGTTAACAGGATTTCTTATCAATGAAATGATATTTAAGAATGTTGATCCCTCTAAGAGTTTTGGAAGCATGGATAGTAGGACTGTGTTAGGCGCAAGTATCCTTGCAGGGTTTATTGTTGATATGGCATATGAGGCAACAAAGAAATCTAAACTTATAAGTAAAGGTACTTTATAAGGTAACGGATAAAATGTTTCATAACTATACAGCAGAAACTATTTCAACCAATCCAAGAGACAATCATGTATCTACTGCTGATACGATTGCTAAAATGTCTCAACTAGTAGGGAGTAATTTAAACCTTCCTATTGTTAGTGCAACAGCAGCAGAGATACTAGCAAAGATTGGAAAGGCTACACCTACAGAACTAGATATTATTTCTGGTACCTATTGGTGGGTGAAGAGACATTTAAAGTTTGTAGAAGATAATCAAATCTTACAACAACAATTAGGGGTAATGGATTTAGAGCAAGGGAAAGAACTTCTACTAGCACCTGAATTTGTTTTATCTCTAACCCCTAATGCTATTGGTGATTGTGATGATTTCTCTACACTCTTAGCAACATTGTTAGTACAGAATGGAATAACTAATGTTTTCTTTTGTACTATTGCTGCTGATGCTTATGAGCCTGATAATTACTCACATGTTTATGTGAAAGTAATATTACAGGATGGTAGGTGCATGGCATTAGATGCAAGTCATGGAATGTATCCAGGATGGGAAACAAAGAATATATTTAAGAGTACAGATTGGTCTATCACAGGAACAATCTATCATGCAGGTGAAGGGTTACTAGCAATTCTATAAAAGGGTTTAGATACAAATGAAAAATATCAAATTTGCTTTAGTCTTTATTACATTGCTATGTTGCATTAGCTGTTCTACGAAAGCACAACCTAGCAATACTATCTACCAAACATTTGCTACTAATGCTACTTTAGGTTCTAGCTCTGTTGTATATGGTCCTGTGTTTCCTAATATTGGGCAAACCTTTCATCAGTTAGAATATTTTATCTCTGCTAAGAGTGGTCACACTAATTGTGCTGGAATGAATGGTGCAGGAGCACCTATTGCACAGTTTATTGGAAGTTATCAGAATGATTACTCTAAGGGTAACGTTATGCCTCAGAGAATCTATCTAACAGGTTTGTCTGATGGATTAGCTTATAACTTCTACGATCAAGCTACAGGGGCATTTCCATATATTTTTATTTTCATTGCTAACTTTGATAATACTAACTGCCAACTAAGTGTTTATTATACAGGTACAGTTTATCCTTTCGCTGCACCTGCTAAAGGTACTGATGTAGAGGTATCTACTACTTATGGAACAAGTGGTGCCCATGTTGCTGTTGCTAAGTTTACTAATGCTATTGTTCCTCTGAACTTGAATGCAGCAGTAATTAGTAATAGTGATGCAGGACAAACTGTAACGCTGAGTTGTGCTAGTGGGGGTAGTACATCGGCGGTAACGTTATATTTAAATACTGGTCAACAGGTGGTAATGCCTTTTACAGGACAAGATTATATGAAGTGTTTTACTAGTACGGATTTTGTTGTAACACTTGGGGCTAGTAGTAATGTAGGGGTTAAGTTGCAATTTACATATGGTGGGAATGGGAATAATTAAGTAAGAGTAAATAGGAAATATAAAAATTATGGCACTAGCTTCTTTAGGTTGTAATTGTGGTGGGGAATGTGGAGGAAAGGTAGGACTAAGTGGATTAGGTGATTTCTCAGATTACTTTTCTGGTTTTGGTGCTGATGCTATTCCTTCTACTGATCCTTTGTTACCTGTTACACCCTCATTTGCAATTACAGCAGGTGAAGCACCAGCAATTAGCTTACCTGGATCAGGTGGTTATGCTGGTGGAAATTATCTAGCGGATATTGCTAGTTTATTTCCTACTGGTACTGTAACTGCAAATACAAGTGGAAGTGGGGTTTCTTCTTCGATTAATTGGAATGCTATTTTACAGAATTGGACTAGTGCAGGAACACAGATAGCTAAGGCTGCTGCTGGTGCGAATCCAACTTATCAAAGTTATAACCCTGCTACAGGACAAACGACTACCGTATATGGAAATCCTGCTAACTTGCCTAGTAACTTATTGCCATCTAGTATTGGTGGAATGAGTTTAACGACAATATTGTTAATTGGTGCAGGGCTGTTAGTAGCAATGAAGATGGCAGGGAAATAAGTGGTTATATATGAAACAAGAAAAAGGTTTCCAAAGATATTGTGAATTATTTTACTTTTACAATTGGTGTTTTCCTTGGAAACCTTTTAGTGAAGGAAGATTTCTAAATATTTTAATGAAAGAAGGAATTAGAAATTTTGCATTAACAAGCGAACAAGTTAGAAACGTATATTGTAGTGGATAGGGGCTAAACCCTTCCAGGTAATGCTATTACTTCCCTTTACAGGTTGTAGGTAATTTTTCTACCTGTTATTTGTCCCCTATCCTCTAGAATATGCTTTTAGTTTAATTATGCAATCTCTCTATAACAATTTAGGTTCGATTGGTTTAGGTACTGCAACAGGTGCCCCTGTAGCTAGTATTGCTACTGCTGGAATATCTACAGCATTAGCTACGGCTGCTATTATTGATCCAGAACCATTTAGTAAAATGGCTTTAGCTATTAGTGCAGGATTGGTTGCACTGTTTCAACAGGTATTTGGGGTGGGTACAGGTTGTGGACAAACTTGTATATTAGCAAGTAATGCAGCTAATCAGGTTGCTACGTTACTTGAAAAGAATGTAGATAATTATACTTCACAACCTATTCGCACTAAAAGTATGCAAGCACAAGCACTAGGTATTTTTGATAATGCTTGGACTACATTACAGAGTGCATGTAATAATCCTCAATTAGGTGATGCTGGTAAACGTTGTGTTAGTGATAGACAACAAGGTGCATGTACTTGGAAAACTAATCAGGGTGGGTGGAACTCTGATGGTACGTTTACTAAATTTGGGGAGAATGGTTCTGGTAATGAATGCTGGAATTGGTTTGTAGGAATGCGTGATCCTATTGCTAATGATCCTTTTGTTGTAGATGATTCACAGGTGATTGTACAAAGTGGATCTAACGCAATTAGCAATATTATTAGTGATATAACAAGTGGATCAGTAACAGGAAGTATCTTTTCTAATCCTTTAGTATTGTTAGCAGGATTGGCGCTAGTAGGTGGATTGTATTTCATGGAGTCTAAATCATAAATCAAATGATAGCTCATACTAGTTTAGGTAATATTGGTTTAGTTTGTCCTGAGGGGCAAGCACCTACTAATATGTATGATGGAACTGTTAAATGTTGTGGTGTTCCTGGTACTCCTGATAGTCAAAATCCTTGTTCGTACATGAATACAAACACAGGTTATCAGGCTACACAAATAGCAGCAGAACAGGCACAGTTACAAACGTGGAATCAATTTCCTAATTCGGTTACAGATCAGATTTTACGTGCAGCACAGGGAGTACCTAATAATATTGCACAGGATGCAGATACTTGTTTTTATAATCCTGGTAAAACATTTGTAGACTCTGCTGGAATTAGAATTACTTGCCCTAGTGATTCAGTTACATCTACTGCTACTGCTGGTCAACCTGAAAGTACAATGACGCAAGTGCAGTTAATGGCGTTATTGAATGCTCAATATGGTGATGCTAGTAGAGCATTGAATTTAGCAAGTAATGTTCCTTTAACTACTGTTGTTCCTACTACTCCGGTTTTGTCTACTGCACCTGTTACGGTACAGCAGCAACAGCAACAACAGGTTAGTAGAATACCAACTAACCCTACACCTGTTACATCAATTACGGATAGTGGGGTTACTAATCTAGTTAGTATTCCTGGAAGCAATGCAGGAAATAGTAATGGTGGTGGAATTATTCCTACAGTTACTAATGGGATTTCAAGTTTCTTGGATTCGATTTTTCCAAGTATAGGATTGAATCCTTCTCCTGCTAGTGGTGGAACAACTAATACAAATGCAGGAAGTAGCCCTACAGTAAGTACTGATGGAAGTATGTTTAGTGGAATTACACCTACTGAAATGTTACTAGGTGGGGCTGCACTGATTGGGTTGTTGTTTTTTATGAGTAAGAAATAATTTTATATGGCTAAAGGTACAAACTGGTTATATATCGGAATAGGGGCATTTATTGGATATGAGGTATTCTTTAATCCAACTTCACCTATTTACTTTTCTAACCTACAAGGTACTTTAGCTAATTTAAGTTCTTTGGCTAACGGTACAGCAACAATGGTTTCTACGGCTGCTAGTCCTGGTCCTGTTAACTTATCGAGTATTGCTAGTCCAGGGAGTACAGGTAGCCCAAGTTTAGGAATGAATAATTCAAGTATAGCGGATATTCCGATTACTTATTATTCTCAATTATTACTGAAGGGATAAGGAACAAAAGGAATAAAAATATTATGAAAGATGCACTAGGAATGGTTTTGTTGGCTGGTGGGGCATTTGCAATTTATGAGATATTTTTTAAAGGGGCTAGTGCTCCTGTTACAAGTGGTGGAACAGTACAGCCTACTACAGCTAATACAAATACAAACACAGTAGCACAAAATCAAACTGTAGAATCAACTAACCCTACTGTTATGGCTAATCCTATTGTTAATGCTAGTCCACAATCACTTTCACAGTTGCTTTCGGCTGCTGCTGGTAATCCTATGTTTGGTCTTACGGCTGATGAATGGAGTTATTATTACGCAAGGTTGACTGGAAGAAATCAGATTGATCCTAATACTTTTAACTCAATGTTGAATAAAGCAGGGATTACGGATTCAACTAGAAATAATCCTATGACTGCTGATTACTTTGTAGGAATGTTGTCATCAGTGGGGTTGAGTGGACTAGGAAGAGTTTATGTAAGTGGATACAATGGTCCAATTGTTCCAAGAGGATTAGGGGTAATTGGGGCAGGATACGGAATTAATCAGTTACATGGAAGTGATGCTAGTTATTATGAACGAGCGGTAAAGGTATCTCTTTAATATAAGGAAATTATAATGTACCCTCAAATTACTAGCCCAAATATTAAACAAGATGCAAGAGGTTTAGGTGATACCTCACAGTCAATTGATATATCAGGGGCATTGAATTTTTTAGGTGATACTACTGGTGGAAGTGGTTTGAACCCTGGAAATGGTACACCTTCACAAGCATTGACATTTCCATATGTGAGTGGAGGCTATCCTAGTGCAGGTGGAACACAACCTAGCTCAATTGATTTGACTAATGCATTTCAGTTTCTAACTAATATTAATCCTGCTGCTACAAGTGGTCAACCTGCTACACCTTCTATATTGGATCAGTTTATTAGGTGGATTCAGGCTAACCCTACTTTAGCGGTTTTAGGTGGAGTACTTATTCTTGCAATTGCTGCAAATCCTGGTGGTAGACGCTAATGGCTTGGATTTATAATCAACAGACTGGGGTTATTAGTTTAAATGGGGATTATAAAGGGGTAGGTTATTCAGGATACCCACCGAATGTAAATAATCCTTTAGCAGAGAACATTATTGATAGTGGGCCTATTCCGAAAGGTAAATATACTATCTGTTATTTAGGAAATACAGATACACATGGTCCTTATGTTTTAAGTTTGGTTCCTGCTAGAGATAATAATATGTTTGGTAGGGCAGGATTTCTTTTACACAGTGACTCGTTATCTCATCCAGGTTTTGCTAGTAAAGGTTGTATTATTTGTTTACTAAGTTTACGTCAAGCTATTTGGGGAAGTAAAGATATTGAATTGGATGTTATCTAACTATGCTAGGAACAATAGGTACACCTTCATATAATCCTAAATCATGCGATTACTTCGGATGGTATGGAGGAGTATGTAACGCAATAGGTGATGGTATTGCTAACCTGTATGAATCTGGTGTATATGGATCTATTGCTACTGCTCCATCAGGAGCACCTACACCAAAGGTACCTTTAATTAATCCTGTAACAGGTTTGCCTAATGATCCTAACTTAGCAGTACAACAGACATTTAACAGTAATCAAGATTGGATTGATTATTATAACAATTATTTAAATCAGCAAGGGATAACAGGACAAAATATCTTACCTACGGCTACTTGGTTTGGGGATTATGGGATATATCTTGTAGGTGGAGTTATTGCACTTGTTTTGTTGAATAAGATTTAAAGAAGAGGGGAATTAGAAATTATGCCACCTTTTGCAGTCGAATTAGTTTGGTTAATTGCAGGAATTTTAATTGTAGGTGCTATCCTTTGGGGACTAAGTAGCCTACCTGGAATTGATGAAACATTTAAACAAGTAGCTAGAGTAATTTGTATTGTTGCTTTAGTTATTTGGTGCATTTGGGTTTTAGCAAGTTTGGTAACAGGATTACCTTTACCAAATAGACGATAGTTTTAAGAGGAGATATTAAAATATGATCGCTACACCGAATTACCCTTATGATGCTCATAGTGTTTGGAACAGAAACCAATTAGGGGATTTATCTACACTAATGGGAAATATGCCTATTCTGTTAGGTGCTGCTGTTCTTGGATATTTGATTTGGACAAATAAGATTAAGTTCTAATTGTAGAAGGAAGTAAGAAGAATGAAAAAGTTTGCTTTATTTTTGTTGATTGGTTTTACTTTACCTCTTGTTAAATCACAAGATGTTACAAGCCTACAATCTCTAGTTGCACTTATTAGAAAACCACCTGCTACAGCATTTGTGTTAACTGATGCTTTAGGGGATGGGTCTACTTGTACTATTAACAAAGTTAGTGGTGGAACGATTAATTACCTAATTAATTGTTCTGGTGCAACTGGAAGTTTTAAAGGTGGAACACAAGTAGGTAGTAGCTCTACTAACTTTATTTTTGGAAATATTATCTGTTTAACAATTGCTAATGCTACAGCATCACCTATTCCAGCTAATGCAACATGGCCGAATATTCCTGTTAACTCTGTTGCTTTTCAATGTGCAGTTACAGGAACTACTACACCAATTGTTAATGTTGTAAGTTGGCCCTAGAATTATATGTTATCACCTATTCAACTTTTTAAGATTTATAAAGTGTATAGGAAGGTTGACCCTCAGTTACAAATTTTGCAAAAGGAAATATCAGGAATGACATTTAGTGTAAATTTTCTAATTCAGCTATTGGGTACAATTGCACAGATTATTAATATCATTAGCCCTGTTGTCCCTGATAATAAAAAGTGGATAGGGATAATGATATTGAGTATTATTCAAGCTATTACTTCAGGATTTGCACATTATTCTAATCCTGATGGTACACCAGCTAAAGAACCTTTTGTATCTCCTACTACTGCATATCATCTAGAGACTGTAGAAACTGGTACGACTGAAGAAGGTAAAGTTAAGGGGGAAGTTACTGTTAGTGAGTCTGTACCTACGAAAGAAGGTAAGATCGATTAAATGCCCCCATTTGGACTAGATATTAAATCCGCTGTAGAAATATTGACTGCGTTATTTTGCTTCGGTGGATTCGTTATAGCGTTAATGATTAAAGGTGAGCAAGGAAAGGTGAAAGAGGGGTTAACTAAACAAATTACAGATCATGCTGAAGCATTTTCCGCGCATGAAGCTAGGGATGATGAAAAATTTAAGAACCTAGAAAGTAATGTAGATAAAATGGATAAAAAATTAGATAGATTGCTTGAAAGACATAATTAATTAAATTATGAGTGATCCTGTAACAATTGCTTTAATAACTGCTTGTGGTGCAATACCCACTGCTATTGTAGGGATTATGTCCGCATATTTTTCTTATAAAGCAGCAGTAACAAGTAAGGAAACTAAAGCAATTGCAGAACATACAGAACAAAATACAAATCATTTAAAAGATGAGTTAGTAGCACTTACGGCTAAAAGTTCTCACGCTGAAGGGGTTAAAGAGGGTGAAGAAAATAAAGCAAGTAAGGATAAAAAGATTATTTAAGGTAATTAGTTATTTTATGTTTCCTGTTACAGGTTTAGGGGCAATTACATCTAGTGGGTTGAATAGTAATCAGTTGAGTATTGCTCAAATGATTATTAATGCAGCTAATTCATTTGGAATTGATCCTAGTATACCTTTGGCTGTTGCATCACATGAGAGTGGATTTAACCCTACTGCAATTAATGATAAGAATACTAATGGGACTATAGATTATGGTGTAATGCAACTTAACACTGTAACGGTTAAGACGTTGGGGGTTAGTGATCCTTTAGATCCTATACAGAATATTAATGCAGGGGTGGGGTTGTTAGCAGGATATATACAGCAATATGGTGGTGATGTTACTAAAGCATTACAAGCCTATGCTGTTGGCCCTGGAAATGTAGCTAAAGGTAATACAGGAAACGCTAACCAGTTTGTAGGATATGTACAAGGATATAATGCAGCACCGATTTTAAATGATGTTGGGGTAACGTCAAGTTATGATAGTGAGAATAATACTGCTATCCCTTCAGTAAGTGATTGGGTTAGTAATTTGATTCAACCTTCTAGTGTACCAACTGATACGACTGGAGATATTTTTAGTGGATCAGGGATGGTTTTAGGGTTAGCTGGAATTGTGGCATTAGTGATTATTGTTAAAGGTCTTTGAGGAAAATGAAACAATTAGACCCACATGAACCTATTATAACCATTAGCAATGCTAAATCTTCTATTGCTAATGATACTACTGGACAATTACAATTTTTAGAAAATGAAGATGGTGTATTTTTCTGTAGACGATATAATAAAAATAGGGTAGAAATATTTGCAAAAGTTGTTAATGAGGATGAGAAAACACCATATGAAATGAGTGTTAGTTAAAAATGGGTAAGTCTGCTTTTGCTGTTAATAGAATGGAAACCAGAATGGGAAAGACTGGAAGAAATCGTAGGATTAATCCTTCAGAAGGCTATGAAGAAGCAGTAGAATTTTCTCGAGGTTTTCATGGAAGAGAACCTAAACAGGAAATAGAAATAGTAGAAGTAGAGAAATTTACTAAAAATTATGGAGTATTAGGGGTACTTCATGAGATTAAGATTGTTAAGGATTATGAGGGGTTAGAGGTTGTACCAATTCAGTTTTGTAAGGTTGATAGTAAAAACTTTCCAATAGGGAATGAAAAGAATTGGGTACAACTTTGTGCAGCGAAGATTAAGAAAGATGCACCAAAGGAAAAGAAATCTTTATTCTGTAAGGATGGAATACAGAAGATTGATTTAGGGAAACTTGTAAAATATGGCCTGATTGGCGAAAGAGATTTAGATAAGAAGTACATAACAATAGGGGCAGCATATTCTGTTACTTACTGTACTGATAAGCACCATTTAGAAGGTCCAGAATATCAGAAGAAAGGTGCAGGATATGAGCATGTATTTGGTGAAGAAGAAGATGGAGAATTTCCTACAATTGTTTATGATAACGAAAACGATTGGGTAATGTGGTCAGGTGGGTCATATGAGATTAGAGACGAAGGTATCTGGAATTAATATATGACTACTGAATCTTACGAATTAGGTAAGCAATCTGGTTTCTATGGTAATTGGCAAACGGCTACTGCTGCATGGGATAATTCAAATCATTTTGATAAAAGAACAGTAGCTAAAAAACACTTTATGAAAGGTTATAAAGCAGGGGTTAAGGAAAGAAAAAGGCTAAGAAACCCTGCTATCAACATTTCTAAATCTGATTGGATTCCTGTACATGCTATTCGTAAAACTTCATCAGGAGATATTGAAGTATTAACAGAAAAAGGTACTCTATCTAATCCTGGTAAGAGAAAGAAATTTTTAGCTAAGATTAAGAAATTATTTAGCTAAACTTGATTTGAAACTTTGACAACAAGTAGAAAAAAAGAAAAAGGAGATTTAACAATAAAAACCTATGGCAATTGCTAAAACTGCTGTTATTAATAATCCTGCGTATAAAAGTTGGACACTTACGGCACTTGATGCTGATACTACTCTAACTTTCGCGCATGGGTTTGGTGCTGCACCTGATTTTCTAGAAGTACAAAGTAATCTTGCTGCTAGTGCTACTGCTGGATTAAATGTACTTGCTGTTTCATGTGATGCAACAAATATTACAATTACTAAAACTGCTGCTGCTGGTTCTGGTGGTGGTGTTCCTGGTACGACTGTAATTGGGAAGATTGTTGCAATGTTGCCTCATTCGTCTATGCAGTAAAAGGGGGTGATCCTACTTTTCTGTTGTAAATATTTTATAGAAAGGAGAAATAAATAATTATTGAATGTCACAAGTACAAAGACCAATTAGGTTAGTTAATCCTGGTAAAAGTAGAACTAAAGCTAAACGTAAAAATTCGGGATCTAAAAGACTAACATGGGCACAGAAACTACATTTTGGTACTAAAAGACAAAGGGCAGCAGCACAAGCTAGGTTACATAATCCTAGAAAGACTCATACCTATAATAAAAAGGTTAGAAAGTCTAGAACTTCTGCACAAAAGGTATCTCACAAGATTCGTCATACTGAAAGAGTGCAGAAACGTAATCGCAGAGTACCAAATGTAGGAGAAATTATTGTAATTAAATCCAAATCACCACTTACCAACAGTGGTAGGAGAAAGAGAAAGTCTAATAGTGGAAAAAGGAGAATATCAAATAATTCTATGGCAACTAAAAAACGAGTAAGCGCAAAACGGCGGGCAGCAGGTTTAAAGGCTGCTCGTACACGTAAACGTAGAGGTAATACTGGTGTAGCGCATCATCGACGGCGCACGTATCGACGGCGTAGGGCTACTTCTAATGCTGGTGCTGTACGGCATCATCGGCGTAGGACTTATCGACGCAATACAGGTGTAGCGCGTAGACGTACCCATCGCCGTAATGCAGGTAGTTCAAGTATGTTTAGTGGTGGATTTGGTCAAGCATTGGGTGTAATTGCTGGTGCGATTGTTACTAAATTTGCTTCTAGTGCTGTTGCTAGTATTTCACCTACATTGGGTAGCGGATTCCCGCTTTATATTGTAATGGCTATTACTGCTGTTGCACAAGGTAAGGTTATTGGGAAACTGTTGAAGAATCCTACTCTCGGTAGGGATATGACTACAGGTGGATGGGTAGCACTTGCACTACAGCTACTTAATGATTTCTTACCTGGATTGTCTCCGTTTAGCTTGAATGGTGGTAGGGCTATGGGTTTCATTGGACCTTCTAGCTTCTATACTCCTCAAGTTAATCGTAATGGTTCGATGGGTACCTTCCAACTTCCTTCTGCTGTTACTGGTGCTATTGCTGCTGGAATGCCTGTTTCTACAGGTATGAAAGGCTTAGGTAGTGGCATGAATCAGCGTAGGGTAGGAAGAATGCGGTAACGAGAAAGAGATAAAAGGAGAATATAAAAGAGAAAAATATGTTGAATAAAAATTTCCGCACTAGACAAGAGTTTATTAATAACTACTCTATCGGGCAGCAAATGCGATTGAAGAATGAAGCTGTAAATAAAGCATTGGCTGAAATTGGTGGAGTTGAAAAGTTATCTACCTCTAAGTATCGCGCAAACAAAAAGAAGTTTAACCAGAATCCTATCGTACCTAACATGGCAGATTATGTTAATTGGGTATTGTATGATCGTTTGGTTACTGCTGCTGGTGGATCTATTCCTACTAACTTTAAGTTTTTCACTGTACCGATTGGTACTAATAGCAAAACTAAAGTTGATACTAACCTAGATCAGGTTAGCCAACTTCCACAACCTTATTGGATGAATGCTACTCATATTGGGTTTGCATTTATGCCTAATACTCTGTTGCTGGATATTGTTAACTTCTGGAGTCAGAGCTATTTTGAATTTTGGGTTAACAATAAAGTATATGTAGAAGGCCCTTATCAGTGCTTCCCTGGTGGTAGTGGATTGCATGGGGCTACTACTAATACTGCTACTAGTGCATTATCTTCTGGTGTTCCACTGGAAGGTAATATGTTTGATCTTAGGTTGCCTGCTGGTATTCACCTTGGTAATGATTCACAAGGTAATGCAGTTGTTACCGATGGTCTAACTGGTATTACAATTCTACAGTCTCAAACCTTCAAGGTTGAAAATAACCTTCCAGGTGGAGCACTTACCCTAACTGCTTCTACGGCTACGCCTAATGCTGGTACAGGTATGACGTTGAATACATATCTTAAAGGTGTTCTTAGCCGTTCTGTTAGCTAATAAGTTAGGGTTAGGGAAAGACTTTCCCTATATTTTAACTATCTTTATTAAGCTAAGTTAAAAGGAAAAGGGGAAAGAAAAACTATCAAAGGGAAAGAATAGTCTAGTATTTCCCCCTAACCTTTCAAGGAATAAATAATGCCACAAGCTAATTTAGGTAATGGAATCAAATCCTCAAAAGAAGTTATTATTTGTGATTTAAAGAAGCAAGCCTTAAATCATAGAGGGTATCAAACCCAAGCAGAAACCTATATTGAAGATAGAAAAGAAAAGGTTACTAAATCTCTATCAGAAATTAGAGAGTATGCAAAGTTTTATTATTCTACCTTGCCTGAATGGGAAAAATCTAAAGGTACTGATGTAGAACTACTTGCGGCTATGTTATGGGAAAGTTTTATATCAAAAGGAGAATAAATTTAAAAGATTATGAATAACCCTGCTTATGGTGTTGTAGAAATTAATGGAGTACAGTATCTAGAACGATGGCAAGTAATCCCATTTCAACAGGCTGTAACAACTAATGCACAGGTGATTGCACCGATTAAGGTTGCACTACCTGGAGTATATGATTTTTGTTTGAAAGGATTGACTAGGGCTATTGTTGTTACGGCTACTGGAGTTGATGTTACTGCTAGTGTACGTTTCTTGTGTAAGTTAGGAAATACCGATGGAGCTATTTGGTATTCTCAAGGTGGTAATGGTGGAACTACTGATAGGGTTGTAGATAGTTTGATGTTTGGAAATGGTCAATTTCCTTATCCTGTTATTCCTAGTTTGTATTATGGAAAGAATGCAGCGATTAATATGGAAGTACAGGACATTTCACTAACTGCTACAGGAGCACCTTATACAATTAACTTTGCATTTCATGGGTCGTATTTGATTCCGGTTTAACTTTAATAAGATTATATGGCTAGTCCACAACCTAAATTAAAAGGATCAATTAACCCTTTTTTATCTAAACAAGAAATAAGGGTGTTAAATTTAATTTGGGAAGGGTATGGAACAAAAGAGATAGCAAGTAAATTAGGTATTGTACCTAAAACAGTAATGACCCATAGAGCTACACTGCATAACAAAATGAGTGTTAATAATGTAATTAAGTTAGTTAGAAAGGGATTGGATTTAGGGTATCTAGACTATCAGCTACCTATTAATCCTTCATAAAATTATGTCAGGTTTCTATAATCCAAACTCACCTTACGGCAAAAACGCATATATTGACAATCTAGGCCCTTATGGGCTAAATCCTGGATTAGATCAATTACTAGATACTGCTAGACAGATTCAGGAATCAGAAAATTATTATTGGTTTGGTGTTCCCTTCCCTGGTGCGAGTGATGCTCAAATTCCTGCTTTGGGTACTTTTTCAGGTACATTAACTGTACCTTCCTTAGCTTATGTACTTGCACTTACAGCAGCGAGTATTGTAGTTAGTGATGGTAGTGTATCACCCCCTGGATTTAAACTTAGGATATTTGATAAAGGTGGAAAGATTGATACCTTTATCAATGCTCAATATGCTAATGATCGTCAGTTTATTATGAGTATGAATCCTGGATCAAGTGCTACAGGGGCTAACTTTCAAACCCCTACAGGGCCTTTATTTTTATCTTCACCGATGGTTATTTTAGAACCTGGAGCATTACAGGTTGAAGTTACAAATCTAAATAATGTCCCTGTTTGGTGTCAAGTACTATTTAGTTTATGTGTTCCTGTGAATAGACAGAGTACAAATGAAATGATGGTAGGTAGACATAATCCTACATTGGCGAAGGAAACTAATTAAATTATGTTTAATGATACTCAAGATGCTATGTTGGCACTAGCTGCACTGCATCAAGCCAATGTAAAAGGTATTGATGCGCTGGTAATGGATTCTCCAGGTACTAACCTTGTTACTAAAAGACCCTGGATAGATGAACCTTCTGGTAGTGATCCTTTCGACCAACAAATGGGTATTAACTTACCTGTTGCTCCTGGTGATACTGTTGTAGGAAGTTTGTTTTGTCCTGTAGGTTATGATGGTGTTATCAAGTCTGTAAGTAATAATGTTAACTTTGGTGGGTTTGTACAATTTTCTGGTGATATTGTATGGAGATTACTTATTGATGGTAGACCTGTAAGGAATTTTGAAAATATTCTTTCTGAAAAAGGAAGTATTACACAACCTAGGGCTATTTCTCCTATACGGATTTACTCAGGACAAACAGCACAATGGATTGTTAATCATGTGGCTAATGGGTTGTTGAGTGGACAAGTTATTTGCTCATTGGGTGGATATTTCTATCCTTCAAAGGGGATTTCGTAAGAATATGCCACAAAATAAATATGCTAAGATTTCGATACTTCTTTTATGGCTGGTTGTTATTGTTGCTGCTATATCCTCTATTGCTAAAGGTCAACCTTCTACAAATGGCCCTAGCAATATGTCTTTATCTGCTAACCCACCTTTACCAGTACAGATTGTTAGTGCTAATGTAATTGGTAATCAGGGGCATACTTTATTTGCCTATTATGTTATTGCTAAATACAATATAGGTAATGCTGCACAGAGTAAGATTGCAGGAGTAATTAGGACTGGTCCAGATACGCTATCAGGGACTAATTATAACTCTGTTACTTGGCAACCTGTAGCAGGTGCTACGGGATATGATGTTATTAGATTACATCAAGAACCTTTTCTTAACCCTTGTACTAATTGTTTAGTTGCAAGTAACACTACAGGGAATACTTTTCTAGACCAATCTAATACAACATTAGGTAGTTATACTTTAATTGCTGCCCCTGGTGCAGCGATCTTATGGAATTTAGATAACTCTGTAGGCTTTAGGCCACAAATGCAGTTGATTGCTAATGCTGATACAGATTATATACCTAATAACTTTTTAAGAATGACCTTTACAGGTGCGGAAAGAACTTCACCTATTAAAGCTATTTCTGCGTTACCTTCACCTGTTGTTTGCGATACGTTTGAATTGTACTGGTTAAGTACTGCTACTGCTGGTCAGAATATTTATGGATGTACGAGTACAAATGTCCTTACGCTGATGACTGGTGGAAGTGCCATCCCTACTGGTCCTTGTGGTGGTGATTTAGGGGGAACTTATCCGAATTGTACAGTGATTAATTTATCGAATGTAACTAATGCCTCACTGAAAAATTCTGGATTGGTTAATCCAGCTACTACAGTTAATGGGCAAACTTGTACTTTAGGTGCTACCTGTACAATTTCTACTGCACCTTCTGGTGCTGCTGGTGGCGATTTATCAGGTACATATCCTAATCCTACAGTTGCTAAAGTTGATGGAGTTGCTTATCCAGCAGGACCAAGTACAAATACTGTTCCAGTTGTTACAGGGGCTAATACAGTTACTTATGAGCAAGTGCCTAATGCGGCTATACAAAATCCTCAAACTACGGTTAATGGGCAAGTATGTACACTAGGGTCTACGTGTACTGTAACTGCCTCTGGTTCTGCTAATCAATTAACCAGAACATTAGGTTATCATTTTGATAATGCTGGTAGTGCTTTATCAGGTACAACTACAGCTTGTTATAGAGAACCTATTAGTGGAATTATTAACGGCTGGTATATGGATTCTGATGTAGCTGGTAGTGGAACAATTGGAATTAGGTCTACTACTTCAGGTAGTTTTACAGGTACAGCAGGTTTTGCGGGATATACTGATGTAACAGGTGGTGGTACTGCTCCGAGTTTATCTAGTGCTGTTTATTCTGAATTTGCTAATTTAACAAGTTGGGCTACAACTGTTACTGCTGGAAATATTGTTTGCTTTCAGTTAAGTTCACCTGCTACGGCTACTTATATTAATGTGACACTAACGCTAGTGGCAAACTAAAGAAAAGAAATATGAAAAAATTATCTTTATTCCTTATTTGTTCCTTACTTTCTTTTGGTACAATTCCTGCTACTACAGTTTGGGAAATGCGACCATCTTTAGGTGCTGATACTAATGGTGGTGGTTTTGATTCCCTTGGTAGTGGTATAGATATGTCCATTTTTGATAATAAAAATGGGGGTGGATGTACTAATTGTCAATCGGCTACAATCAACCTTTCTACAACTGATGCTGTAGCTAATGGAACAACTACAATTACTTCTGCTACGGCTAACTTTTCTGCTGCTATTACAGGGAATATTGTATTCTTTACAGGTGGTACAGGTGGGATTACTTCTCAATGGCGTAAAGCTACTTTTGTAAGTTCTACCTCTATAACAATTGATGCTAGTATAGCTGCTAGTACTGGTATGACAATGAATATAGGTGGAGCATTACTTACCTTAACTCAATTGAATACCAACATGCAGTTGGTTGCGGGTAATCAGGCTTGGATTAAAGCTACTGCTACGATTACTATATCAAGTACCTTTTCTTTTACACCATCAGCAGCAACAACTAATGCTGCATCTGTTATTAGTGGTTATCTCTCTACTAGGGGAGATAATTCACAGATTACAATTCAAGAGACTGCTGGAAGTATATTTGTGGATGTTGGGGGTGGGGCTAACAGGGGGGTACAGCTTAGAAATGTAATTGTAGATTGTAATGCACAAACTAGTTCTATTGGATTAGCTATAGATGGTCCTGGTAACTCTGCTGTTAATATATCTGTTAAAGGGTGTTCTGGTACATATAGTATTGGGTTTTTTGATATAGATAATTTTTGTTATAATTGTTATGTCACTACTCAAACAGGTACAGGTAATGCTTTCTTTTGGAATAATAATGCACAGTCAAGCTGTATTGTTTGTGTAGCATATAATAATACTTTTACAACTGCTTCAGGGGTTTTTAATTTTGGGAATCCTAGAGGTATGTGTGATTTCTGCATGGCTGTAAATAATTCAAGTGGTACTACTGTTGATGGATTTAATATAGGTAGTGCTCAAGGTACAGTAATACTAACAAATTGTGTTGCTTATAATAATAGTGAAGATGGATTAAAAACACAAATAGGGGCACAATCGGTTATTATTACTAATAGTATATTTTTTGGGAATGGTAGATATGGTATGGGTTGCCCTACTTGTACTAATAATCAACTTGGGGCATTTATGAATTTCAATGCTTATGGAAACAACACAACAGCTAATTTGTTTTTAGTTACAGCGGGGGCTAACGATGTTTCTTTAGGTACTACTAATCCTTTTATGAACGCTGCCGCTAATGATTTTAGATTAACTGCTGCTGCTACTGCGTTGATAGGATCTAAAGGGTTTCCAGGGGATTTAAGAGTAGGGGGAAGTGGAAAGATTACTATAGGAACATTACAGCCAGCAGGGGGAAATGTTGCGCCATATGGATTCCCAATTACACAATAATAATCAAGCTACAAATAGAACTAGATTAGATATTTTATATAAGATTCTTATTAATATCTTTTTCTGGTGTACTCTAATACTTGCTATTTCTATTGGATGGTCACTAGGGGCAAAAGGAGAAACATTAGTTAACCCACAACAAAGGGGTGTTAACTGGAAACAGATTAAGTACGAAACCCCCTTGATTGATAAATATGGTAATATTCCTTTACCTACAAAAGTAGGAACAGTTGTTAAGTTATCACAAGTAAATCAGAAAGGTCTACGAATTATTCTTAATTCTGGTATTACCCTCTCTTCTACTTGTGTAGATATTCCTATACAACAAATATGTATTAGTATAGAAATACTTCCTAATGGAAATGACGAAGCTATTTATATTACAAGAGTAGCTAAACCTTGTTCTGATACAAATAGATATTATTGTACATCGTTATTATTGGTTCCTTAATATGAATAAACTACTAATTCCGCTCCTTTCAATTCCTTTGTTCTTTGTTCCACCCCCACAACCACCAGCAGGGCAAACAGGGTTAGGAATAGGTCAGTTAAGGGTATCTGTAAGTAATCCGCCAAAACAAACGGTAACGTTAGTAGGTGCAGCTACACCTAATGCTTTTCCACTTCCTAATAATACTTCTGTTTGTATTGTTACAAGGAATATTGCTCAATCTCCAGGAATTGATTATAATATTACAAGTTTAAATGTGGTATTCTTACAGATTCCATCGGTAGGGGATGTGGTCCAGTTAAATTGTTGGTAAAAGTTGGAAACGTTTTAACAAGGGAAGGTATCTACCCTTTATGTGGATTTTTGTAACAATCCTAAGTAAGTTAAATTCAATCATAGAAAGGTTAAATAGAATTATGGCTTTACTCGATAATCTAAATGCTGCTGTTGCACGTGAGACTACAGTGGAACAATCAGCGATTACTCTTATTCAGGGGATTGCTAAACAGCTTGCAGACTTGATTGCTAAATCAGGTAACACTGTAGATCCTGCTGAATTGCAAAAGATTGTAGATGGAATGAATGCTAATCAGGATGCTTTAGCGGCTGCTGTTACAGCTAATACACCTGCTGCACCTACTGTTTAATTTAAAGGAAAAAGGAAAAGAAATCTAAATAACTAAAATATGCCATTACCTCCTTTTATTACTTCTGCTACAGTTCAAGATGGTAGCCACATTAGATTAGGTGTTACTCCTCTGGATTCTTCAAACAATCTAGGGGTGGAAGCACCTACACCTATTCCTACTTGGACTAGCGACCATCCAGAGATTGCTAATCCTATTAATATCGCGCAAGATGGTTTATCTGCTGATATTTTTGGGGTTGCTCCTGGATTAGCTACGATTACTGTTACAGGTACAGGTACAGCAGCATTTACTAGCTCTATCCCTGTTACTGTTCAAGGTGGCCCTGCTAATCATTGGGGTTTTAGTCAGTTGTAACTTAATCTGATTAACCTGATTACCTCTAGGTCCTGCTTCCCCTGGTACCGCGCTACAGGAATGGGGCAGGACCTTTTTATTTGCCCTTCCTGGTACCTTTCCTACCCCCTTTCCTTCGGTCGTTTCTAGCTCGTTTCTGTGTGATAATGTCCAGTAGTCCACCGATCGGTGCCTAGACGCAAAGAATCCTAGGTGAGAATCTCTTTAGACTCAATCACCTAGGATAGGTTGCCTACTGGACAAAATTAAAGAAATGGGAAGTAAGGATCTTGTGAGAAATATTAAGAAACTGAATCAATTATATAATAAGTATCCCAACAGGTTTTACAAAGTTGAACAGCTTTTGTATTTTTTACTTGCATCATGTTTTTACTGCAAGCCATGCACCTACCTGTAAAAATTTTATTTTTGTGGGCATCAAAATTAGTTATAAGAATGTTAGAAAGTTTAACTTTGTTTAGTTTAAATGCCTCTAGCGATTGTTCCCACGTCATTTTTAGCCCCCCTCTGTAAGAATCCAATCAAGTAACTCTATCTGCTTCTTAAGACCATATATTTCAAATGGTTGAGTATTTGTTCTAGATTGAGATTTCTCTAATCTTTCTAAGTCTAGAATAAGATTAGATCGTCTAGCCTGAATTTTGAATAGTGATTTCATAAACTCCACGCAAACCTTTCTATAATCAATATCATCCCCACCCCCAAAAGTGCAATACAGATTAGGTCTATAATTGCACTTAGCATAGGGTGAGATTGCTCGAATTTACTTGGTAACTTTTTCATACAATTTTTTTTTATTAAGAGGGTAGGTTTCCCCACCCCCTTAGCTCTTAGTTTCTTCTGCTTTCTCCTTTCTAGTTAACCCCTACTTTCTCAATCCCTGCCATATCCATTGCAAT